>ENA-OYWH01001013-OYWH01001013.1-human-gut-metagenome-genome-assembly--contig:-NODE-1013-length-13996-cov-4.688760_pt1 | contig 13996 bp, 11 predicted proteins | sample MGYA00244168_ERZ653393 | MGnify/ENA primary metagenome ERZ653393 (study PRJEB26926, sample SAMN06165164) | human gut metagenome | biome: ENVO:00009003; feature: ENVO:2100002; material: ENVO:00002003...
CGAGATCTAGTACGGTCTCGTGGGCTCGGAGATGTGTATAAGAGACAGATTATGAGGAGCCTTCGGAAGCATTTTCCGATTTTGTGGAGGGCTATGCATCGGGGCGGACGGATGCAGCATTAAATGAGATGATCCTCCAGTTATATGAGTTTTCCAGAAGTTATCCGTGGCCGGAAAAATGGCTTGATTCCTTTGTGGGAATCTACCGCATCGAAAACAGGGAGGAGTTAGACCGCGCAGAATGGCTTGCTCCGCTCACGCAAAACATCCGCTTTGTCTTAAAAGACTGCGAACAGCTCCTAAAGCAGGCGCTTGCGGTCACACAGCAGGATGACGGACCGGATATGTATGAGAAAGCGGTGCGAAGCGATCTGGAAAAATATGAGAGTTTGTCAAAACTAACATCTTTCTGTGAACTGTCCGTGGCGCTTTCCGATATCAAATACGACAGACTTGCGAGCAGCAGAGGTTTTGAGGGAGATCCCGATAAATTGGAGCTGGTAAAAAGTCTCAGGGAGCAGGCGAAGGATGTAGTAAAGAAGTTATGTAAACAATATTTTTTCTGTTCGCCGGAGATGATGATAGAGCAGTTAGAGCGCACGGAGCCGATGTTAGAGGAGGTTGTCCGTCTCACAAAGCAGTTTGCAGATGAGTTTGCAGCCGCAAAACGCCGGAAAAATCTGGTGGATTTCCATGATGTGGAACATTTTGCATTGCAGATCCTTGTGGATGAGGAGACGGAGAAGGTGAAAAAGACTGCGGAAGAGTTCCGGGATACCTTTGAGGAGATCATGATCGACGAGTATCAGGACAGCAACGAAGTGCAGGAGACACTGCTTCGCTCCATTTCCAGAGAGGAGCGTGGGGAAAATAATATTTTCATGGTCGGGGATGTAAAGCAGAGTATTTACCGGTTCCGTCTCGCAAGACCGGAACTTTTCATGAAAAAATACGATTCCTATTCGCTGGAAGAGAGCACCACGCAGCGTATCGACCTGCACAAAAACTTCCGAAGCAGAGAGGAAGTCTTGACCTGCACAAACGATATTTTTTATAAAATTATGGCGCGGAGTCTTGGAAATGTGGAGTATGACGCGGAGGCTGCACTGTATCCGGGGGCAAGCTATCCAGCTATTGAGATGAAAAAAACTGCCGGGAAGGAAGAAACGGCTGAAGAACAGACGAAGCAGAGTATCGCAGACTTCACCCCGGAGATACTGCTCGCAGACAGCAATGACGAATTATTGGAGGACACCGAATTTTCCGATAAGAAGACATTAGAAGCAAAAATTGTGGCGGAGGAGATCAGACACCTGATGAAAACGCAGCCTGTCACCGATAAGGCGACCGGAGAACTTCGGGCGGCACGCTACTCCGATATTGTAATTTTGCTCCGTAGCCTGTCCGGCTGGGCGGATTCGCTTGTGGAAGTGCTGAACGGAAATGGAATCCCGGCGCACACGGTTTCTTCAACCGGTTATTTTTCCACGGTGGAAGTGCAGACGGTACTGTCCATGCTGAGGCTTTTGGATAACCCAAGGCAGGATATTCCGATGGCGGCAGTGCTCCGCTCGCCGATGGCAGGGCTTACTGATGAGGAGCTTGCGGTGTTAAGGCTTGAAGATGGCAGTGTGCCTTTTCATGAAGCGGTGCTCGAACTGGCAGAAGGACTTTATGAAGAGGACGGGCAAAAAGAAATTTCAGATTCAGAGGCAGATTCAGAGGCAGATCAGAAGCAGGGAAGAAACGCGGACGGGAAAAAAGAAGATGATATAGAGACAACCGCTCACCGGAAATTGCTCAAATTTTACAAAAAATACAGGCAATTACGGCAGCTCGTCCCGGACACTCCGATCCATGAGCTGATCGAGATCATCCTGCGCGAGACCGGATACGGTCATTATGTGGCGGCAATGCCGGCAGGAAGCAGAAGAACAGCGAATTTAAACATGCTTTTGGAAAAAGCCGCAGCCTACGAAAAGACGAGTTACAAAGGACTGTTTCATTTTGTGCGTTACATTGATGAACTGCAGAAATATGATGTGGATTTCGGTGAGGCAGACATGGTCGGGGAAAACGAGGACGTTGTCCGAATTATGAGTATCCATAAGAGCAAAGGTCTTGAGTTCCCAATTGTGATCGTGAGCGGTATGGGCAAAAATTTCAATAAACAGGACACACGGAGCAAAATGGTACTTCACCCGGAACTCGGCATCGGTCTTGACTACATGGACGGAAAAAAGCGTATCAAATCACCGACTATCGCAAAGAAGGCGATTGCAAAGCAGATCGAGCTGGAAAATCTCGGCGAGGAACTTCGTGTACTTTACGTTGCCTTAACCCGTGCAAAAGAAAAGCTCATTCTCACCGGAACCTTAAAAGATGCAGCCGAAAAACTGGAATTTTACAGACAGCAGGCGAATCTTTCGAAAGCAGCAGACAGACCGCTTTCCTACCTTACAAGAGAAGGGGCTTCCGGTTATCTGGACTGGATACTTCCGGCAGTGCTTTCCTATGGGGACAAATACCCGGTTCGGATCGTGGAAGCGGCAGAGCTTGTCTTAGACGAAGTGGAAAACCAGTTAGAGCAAAATGAAGATCTGACAGAGCGGATCGAAGAGATTGAAGCGGCGGACACACAGCTGGTTGGACAGTTAAAACAGCGATTTTCGCAGCGTTATCCATATCAGGTTGACGTTTTGAGGAAAAACAAATATTCCGTATCCGAATTAAAGCACCGTGCGATGCGTGAACGGTTTGAGGCAGAACAGGAGGAGACGGTCCCGGCATTTTTGGAAGAACCTGTGACACCAACGATCCCTCTTTTTATCCAGAGAGAGGAGAGTGTGGAACAGGAAACAGCAAACCGTGGTGCGTTGAGAGGAACCGCAGTACACCGCGTCATGGAGTGCTACGATTTTGCCTCAGAAAAAAGCGTGCAGGAACAGATGGAGGCTATGGAAAAAGAGGAGAAGATCACTGCGGATATGCGCGCACTTGTGAAAGAGCAGACCGTGGCAGATTTTGTTTCCTCGGAAACAGGAAAGCGGATGGCTCTCGCACAGCGCATGGGAGCGCTTTATCGTGAGAAACCGTTTGTCATGGGATTTACGGAAGAAGAACTGGAAAACTATGGTTTCGGAGCAGGTGCGCAGATGATAGAAAATGAAGCGCAGACTGAAAATGCACAACAGGAAATCATGTCAGAAAATGTGTCGCAGGAAAATCATATGCATGAGGAAGATTTAACTTTAATTCAGGGAATCATTGATGTTTTCTGGATTGAGGATGACGGAATCACAGTCTTGGATTATAAGACAGATCGTGTGGATACTGCGCAGGAGCTGATTGACCGTTATGCGACACAGTTAAAGCTTTATGCGGATGCGTTGGAGCGGGTTTTTGCCACCCGGAAACTGAAGGTGAAGGAGATTCTGATCTACTCGTTCCGGTTAGAAAAGCTGATTTCAATTGAATAAATGTATGCACGAAGATCACTGGAGTCTTAATGATTCCGGTGATTTTCGTATAGAGCGATCGTATAGAGCAATCAGACGATATTTTCTTGTGTGCATAAGTGATTCATGGTATCATAGAAATCATGAGAACGGAGGAAGGAGTCGCAAAAATGAAAGCCTTAAACATCCCGGTTGGTATTTCTAATTTTGAAAAAATCCGCAATAATGGATTTTATTATGTTGATAAAACTGGTCTGATCGAGGAACTTCTCAAAACAGAAGCAGAAGTGACGTTGATCACCCGACCACGTCGATTTGGAAAAACACTCGGAATGAGTATGCTAGAAAGCTTTTTTGATATTCGAAAAAACAGTCGGAAACTATTTGAAGGTCTTGAGATTGCACGCCAGAGTGAATTATGCAGCAAGTGGATGAATCAATGTCCGACGGTTTCCGTATCATTCCGGCAGGTGGATGGTCTGAACTTTACAAGTGCATACGATATGCTGACAATGGTGTTTGCCGATCTGTATAACAAACATCTTTATCTGCTTGAAGACAGTCATGTAACGGAGTTTCAAAAGAAAACGTTTACAAATATTGCGCATGGATGTGGTTCGGAAAAAGAAGTGAAAAGCAGTCTTGTTCTTTTGACGACTATGATGCAGCAGCATTATGGTAAGGCAGTAGTACTTTTGATAGATGAGTATGATGTTCCGGTTGCAAAGGCAAATGCGCATGGTTACTACAACGAGATGTTAGATGTCATGAAAGGACTATTGCAGGCTTTGAAAGATAATCAGGCACTTTGTTTTGCGGTTGTCACAGGATGTCTGAAAATTGCTAAAGAAAGTATTTTTACAGGAACCAATAATTTTGTGTCTGACACTATCACAGATTCACGCCTGAATGAATACTTTGGCTTTGTCCAGAGCGAGGTGGATCAGATTTTAGCAGATGCAGAGACAGAAGATCAGGCGGAAAATATCCGAAAATGGTATGACGGATATCACTTTGGTGACTTTGATGTTTATTGTCCGTGGGATGTGATGAATTATCTGCTGGAGCTGCAGCACAATCCACAGGCTAAGCCGGTCAGTTATTGGAAAAATACCAGCGATAATGCGATTATCCGTTCTTTTATCGATCATTCAGGAAGCAGCATCACGAAGAAGCTGGAAAATTTAATGGCTGGAGAAACAATTGTTCAGCGTGTGGATGAAAATCTGACTTACGATTATTTACATTCTTCGGAGGATAACCTGTGGAGTATGCTGTATCTGACAGGATACCTCACAAAAGCGCGGAATGAACAAACGGATGAGGTGCTGCCTGACGGTGCGATTGCACTTATGATACCGAATGAAGAAATCAGGGATATATTTGAAACGACGGTTATACAGTGGTTTGATGACAGTACCAGAAAATGGAATCGGACTTTATTGTTTGATGCAGTGTGGAATGGTGACAGTGTGAATCTGACAAAAGAAATGAATATTCTTTTACGACGCACAATCAGTTATCACGATTATAAAGAGGATTTTTATCATGCGTTTCTTGCAGGAATCTTTACAGGTGCCGGATATATGGTGGATTCGAATAAGGAGCATGGCGAAGGGCGTAGTGATGTGGTCGTATATGATCCGGTTAATGGACGTGTTGCGATTTTTGAAGCAAAATACACGAAAAATCAGGAAAAATTGGAAAGTACATGTAATACTGCGTTGCAACAGATAGATGAACGTCTGTATGCAAAGGAGTATGAAGATGATTATGATCAGATTCTATGCTATGGCATTTCATTTTTCAAAAAACGGTGTCTTGTCAAGAAAAAGTAAACGGTTAAGTGAGGAAATTTATGGGACAGATCATACTTGCCTCGGCATCGCCGAGAAGAAAAGAATTGTTAGAACAGATCGGACTGGAATTTGAAATCTGCCCGGCGAAAGGGGAGGAAGTTATCTCGAAAAGTGCGCCGGAGGAGGTTGTGATGGAGCTTTCCGAGCAGAAAGCGACAGAGGTCGCTGCAATGGTAAAAACATATGAGAGCGGACATGGGGAACTGATGACACCGCAGGATATCTTAGTGATCGGGGCAGACACCGTCGTTGCATGTGATGATACCATCCTTGGAAAGCCGAAAGATGAAGCCGATGCAAAGCGGATGCTCACACTTCTGTCGGGAAGAAAACATGCCGTGTATACAGGCGTTACGTTTGTGTTTCTGGATAAAAACGGACGAGCGGGCGCACATACCTTTTACGAGAAAACAGAAGTTACCATGAAGCCGTTGTCGGAACCTGAGATCGACCGTTATGTGGCGACCGGAGAGCCGATGGATAAAGCCGGTGCCTATGGGATCCAGGGAAAATGTGCCATTTATATTGAAGGGATTGAAGGTGATTACAATAATGTGGTCGGACTTCCGGTTGCACGCATTTATAAGGAGCTGCAAAAGCTTGGAATCGATCCCTATCTATGGTAAACTGCATGAAATAGTAGATTGGATGATTTCTAAATTCTCGTAGATCCTAAATTAAAATTTAGAAATTATCAACAACACATATGAGGAGAGGAGCAAATAAAATGCAATATGATGAGACATGTTTAGAATATTTTCTGGCGCATCAGGAACAGCTTCTGCCGGAGCCGGTGGCAGAGACAATGGAAGAGGCAGAGGAATTTTTAGAGGACTGCATGGCGGTTGTCTGTAAGAATCTGAAAGAGGTAAAAGCCTATTTCGAAGATCAGGGGGCTGATATCGAGGGAATGTCACTTAAGGATTTAGAGGAGGCAAGCGAAGTATTTGCCCTCCCGGATGGCAGATATCTGATCGTGGAAGCTTAAATTTTTATAAATTTTCCGGAATGGGATTGACAAAAGAAAAAATGTTTATTATACTCAAAAAGTTTGCAAAGCAGGCAGAATGAGAACGTCCTTTTGCAGCAGAAAAAGACTGTAAAAAAGGCATTTTGACAAGGAGAAAACTACATGAAAAATTATGATGTGATTATTATTGGGGCAGGTCCTTCTGGTATTTTCTGTGCATATGAACTGATCCATGCCAACAAAGACCTGAAAATTTTAATGATTGAAAAAGGACGCCGTATCGAGAACAGACAGTGTCCGAAGAGAAAGACAAAAGTATGTGTAGGCTGTCAGCCATGTTCCATCACGACCGGATTTGCCGGAGCAGGAGCATTCTCCGATGGAAAATTATCTTTATCCCCGGACGTAGGTGGAAATCTTCCGGAGATTTTAGGATATGATGAGACTGTTACATTATTAAAAGAATCCGATGATATTTACTTGAAATTCGGAGCAGATACAAAAGTTTACGGTGTGGATAAAGAAAAAGAAATCCGCGAGATCCGTAGAAAAGCAATCACAGCAAACTTAAAACTGATCGAATGTCCGATCCGTCACCTTGGAACAGAGGAAGGATACAAGATTTATTCCAGATTGCAGGAGCATCTGTTAGAGCAGGGTGTTGAGATGGAATTCAATACCATGGTCAAAGATATTATTATTGAGGATAATCAGGTGAAAGGTCTTGTGACAGACAAAGATGAGACTTACTATGCAAAAGAGATCGTTTCCGCAGTCGGACGTGAGGGAGCAGACTGGTTCTCACATATCTGTAACGGTCATGGAATCGAGACGCAGGTTGGTACGGTAGATATCGGTGTCCGTGTGGAAGTGCGTGATGAGGTTATGGAATTCTTAAACGATAACCTTTACGAAGCAAAATTAGTTTACCACACACCTACATTTGACGATAAAGTGCGTACATTCTGTACGAATCCATCCGGTGAAGTAGCAACTGAGTACTATGACAATGGACTTGCAGTTGTAAACGGACACGCTTATAAATCCAAAGATTTAAAGACAAACAACACCAACTTTGCAATTCTTGTATCCAAGAATTTCACAAAGCCATTTAAAACACCAATCGAGTACGGAAAACAGATTGCACAGCTTTCCAACATGCTCTGCGACGGAAAAATTTTAGTACAGACCTTCGGTGATTTCAGAAGAGGAAGAAGAACGACAGAGGAGCGTCTCTGCAGAAATAACCTGATTCCTACTTTAAAGGATGCAGTACCTGGAGATCTTTCCCTTGTATTCCCACATCGTATTATGGTGGACATCGAGGAGATGATCCTTGCACTTGATAAGGTGACGCCGGGTATTGCAAGTGATGAGACTTTATTATATGGTGTCGAAGTAAAATTCTACTCGAACAAGGTTGTTGTAAACAGAGACTTTGAGACAAGCGTAAAAGGTCTTCGTGCCATCGGTGACGGAGCATCTGTAACCCGTGGACTGCAGCAGGCATCCGCAAACGGAATCTCTGTTGCAAGAAGTATTTTAAAAGCTATGGAAGCTTAAATGAACAGCATGAAAAATATTAGAAAAAAAATTGCACTGATATGTCTGCTCTGCTTTTCCTTTCTGCTCACAGGATGTAAGATTGGAAATAAGGAAGTGATCGTCTCAAACACATTGAACAACCGTCAGGTATTCCGCATTGGAAATGTGTCCTGCGGGCTGAAAGAGGCGAAGGTATATCTGGTGAACTACCAGAATATTTACGGAACAGCCTATGGACTCGATCTCTGGCAGCATGATTTTGGAGACAGTTCCCTGGAAAACTATGTGAAAAATATCACAATGCGGGAGCTGGCACAGGTGGTCTGCTTAGACCAGCTTGCAAAGGAAAAAGAGATGGAACTTTCCGAAGAAGAAAAGGAAAAGACCGCTCAGGCGGCAGAGGAGTACTTTGCCTCGCTCACGGAGGAGGAGACTGCCTATATGGGCGTTTCGGAGAGTGACATCAAAGAGTACTATGAGCATTATGCGCTGGCACAGAAAGTGTACCACTCACTCACAAAAGCGGTGAATGAGGAGGTCAGCGATGATGAGGCACGGGTGATGGAGATCATGCAGATTTTTGTTTCGGATGAGAGCCGGGCAAATGAGATCGCATCCAGATTAGCCCAGGGAGAAGATTTTGCAACACTCGCCAATAATTATAATGAGCTTGGCAGCATTCAGGTAAATATTTCAAGGGATGATCTCCCGGCTGCAGTAGAAGAGATCGCATTTCAGATGGAAAATGATGAGGTTTCCGGTAAGATCACAGTGGATGGAGGCTTTTATTTCATTAAATGCCTGAACAAATACAATCAGGAGCTGACAGAGGCGAACAAAGCCAATATTGTAGACAAAAGAGAAAAGGAAGCTTTTGATGATGAATACAATGGATTTGTTTCTTCCCTGAGTTCGAATATCAACGAAGAACTCTGGGAGAATCTGGAACTTGAGACAGGTTCCGGGATGAAGACGGATACGTTTTTTGAAGTTTTTAATACTTATTGTGGTGATATGTGATATCACCACAATTTTTTCGAGGGAAAAAGATATGACGAAGGATATGACAAACGGATCGCCAATGAAGCTGATTCTTGGATTTTCCGTACCACTTTTGTTTGGATTTTTATTTCAGCAGTTTTACAATCTGATGGATACGTTGATCGTAGGACGTTTCCTCGGAGTAGATGACCTTGCAGCGGTAGGTTCCACAGGCTCCGTCAACTTTCTTATCATCGGATTCTGTATGGGAGTGTGCAACGGATTTGCGATTCCTCTGGCACACAAATTCGGCGCAGGAGACTATAAGGGCATGCGTGGCTTTATGATGAACGCCATTTACCTCTCTGCTATTTTTGCAGTGGTCATGACGATCGTGACGGTCATTTTCTGTATGCCGATCCTGGAGCTGATGCGCACACCGGAAAATATCATTGACGGTGCATACCGTTACATTGTGATCATTTTCTGGGGGATTCCGGTCACCTATCTGTACAATCTGGTTTCGGGAATTATCCGTTCCATGGGGGACAGCAGGACACCGGTTGTGTTTCTGGTGATCGCTGCGGTCATTAATATCGGACTGGATCTGTTTTTTATCGTAGTGCTCGGAACCGGAGTGGAAGGTGCAGCATGGGCAACGGTGATCTCACAGCTGATCTCCGGTGTGGGATGCCTTATTTACAGTATCAGACATTTTGAGATACTGCATCCGGAAAAAGAGGAAATGCAGGTAAATAAAACGTACATGATGACATTGTGTGGAATGGGCGTTCCGATGGGACTGCAGTATTCCATCACGGCGATCGGAAGCGTTATCTTACAGAGTGCGGTCAACTCCCTTGGCTCTCATGCGGTTGCTGCAATGACAGCCGGAAGTAAGATCGGAATGTTTTTCTGCTGTCCGTTTGATGCGTTAGGTTCCACCATGGCAACCTACGGCGGTCAGAATGTCGGAGCAAAAAAACTGGATCGTGTCTCCGAAGGTTTAAAGGCAGCGTCCATTTTGGGATGTGCGTATGCGGTGCTGGCATTTGTCATTATGATCTTCTTCCGTGGGACACTGGCAGGCTTCTTTGTCGGAACGGCAGCACCGGAAGTGGTTTCCAATGCAGGACTGTTTTTATTGATCAACAGTGCATTTTATATTCCGCTGGCATTTGTTAATATCGTGCGCTTCCTGATCCAGGGAATGGGCTACAGCAAATTTGCTATTTTGGCGGGTGTGTTTGAGATGGTTGCAAGAACGTTAGTCGGATTTGCGTTTGTGCCTGTTTTCGGCTACGTGGCAGCGTGCTTTGCAAGCCCGGTGGCATGGATCTTTGCGGATGCATTTTTATTCCCGGCATATTTCCATGTCCTGAAAAAGACGAAGAAGATGTTGTACAAGTAAAAAATAACTGCGAAACTTCCCACCAGAGTAGAGCAAATTGTGAAAAATTGAACAATGTAATTAAAAACGAAAGGATTCAGTATGAGTATTTTAAACGTGGAACACCTGACACACGGATTTGGTGACAGGGCAATTTTTAATGACGTGTCTTTCCGGCTTTTGAAGGGAGAACACATCGGATTAGTCGGCGCCAACGGCGAGGGAAAATCCACATTTATGAATATCGTGACCGGAAAGCTTATGCCGGACGAGGGAAAAGTGGAATGGGCGAAAAACGTCCGTGTCGGTTATCTCGACCAGCACTCCACACTGACCAAAGGCATGACAATCGAGAGTGTGTTAAAATCGGCGTTCGCATGGTTGTTTGAACTCGAAGAAAACATGAACCAAATCTGTGACAGGCTTGGTGAGGCGGCACCGGACGAGATGGATGCGATGATGGAAGAACTCGGTGTGATCCAGGATACATTGACCATGCACGATTTTTACATCATTGACACGAAGGTGGAGGAAGTGGCGAGAGCGCTTGGACTGCTTGAGCTTGGACTGTCTCATGATGTCACGGATTTAAGCGGCGGACAGCGTATGAAAGTTCTTCTGGCAAAGCTTTTGCTGGAAAAACCGGACATTCTTCTTTTAGACGAGCCGACGAACTATCTTGACGCAGAGCACATCGCGTGGTTGAAACGTTATCTGCAGGAGTATGAGAATGCGTTTATCTTAATCTCTCACGATATTCCGTTTTTGAATGACGTTGTGAATATTATTTACCATATGGAAAATCAGCGTCTGGACCGGTATGTCGGGGATTACGATAAGTTTCAGGAAGTCTATGAGGTGAAAAAGTCCCAGTTAGAGGCAGCTTACCGCAAACAGCAGCAGGAGATCAGTGAGTTAAAGGATTTTGTCGCCCGGAACAAAGCGCGTGTTGCCACAAGAAATATGGCAATGTCCCGCCAGAAGAAGTTAGACAAAATGGATGTCATTGAGCTTGCTGCCGAGCGTCCGAAGCCGGAATTTAATTTCAAACTCGGAAGAACACCGGGACGCTATATTTTCGAGACGAAAGACCTTGTGATCGGATATGACGAACCGCTGTCAAAACCGTTAAATATCTCCATGGAGCGTGGACATAAAATCGCACTTGTCGGCGCCAATGGAATCGGTAAGACGACACTGTTAAAGAGTATTTTAGGATTGATCCCATCGCTTGGCGGTTCTGTGGAATTCGGCGAGAATCTGGAGATCGGATATTTTGAGCAGGAGATCAAAGGCGAGAACAGGAACACCTGTATCGATGAGATCTGGGAAGAATTCCCGTCTTTCAGCCAGTACGAAGTGCGTTCTGCCCTTGCAAAATGCGGACTTACGACCAAACATATCGAAAGCCTCGTCCGCGTGTTGAGCGGTGGAGAGCAGGCAAAAGTAAGACTTTGCAAATTGATCAATAAATCGACCAATGTTCTGCTCTTAGACGAGCCGACCAACCATCTGGATGTTGACGCAAAGGACGAATTAAAACGCGCTCTGCAGGAATACCGCGGCAGTATCCTTCTGATCTGCCATGAACCGGAATTTTATCAGGATATTGTCAATGAAGTCTGGGATTGCTCGAAGTGGACAACAAAGATTTTGTAGTATAAAAATAAGCATAATGAAAAGGAAAAACATTGACATTTTCATCACAAAGTATTATCTTGATGTCAGTAATAATTCCTATTATTAGATGATAAAAACATATGGAGGCCATTATGAAAGATACCTATATTTCAGAAGCAGTAAAGTATATCGGAGCAGACGATACCACATTAGATTTATTCGAGAGCCAGTACCAGATCCCAAACGGAGTTTCTTATAATTCCTATGTGATCCTGGATGAAAAAGTTGCGGTTATGGATACCATTGATGAGCGGAAAACAGATGAGTGGTTTGCAAATCTTGAGAATGTGTTAAATGGAAGAACGGTAGATTATCTTGTCATTTCCCATTTAGAGCCGGATCATGCGGCAAATATCAAACGTGCGGCAGACAAATTCCCACAGGCACAGCTTGTACTGAGCGCAAAGGCAAAAGCGATGCTGCCACAGTTTTTTGATATCGCACATTTAGAAGAGCGCTGCCTTGTGGTAAAAGAGGGAGATACATTAGAGCTCGGAACACATAAGCTGCATTTTGTGATGGCACCGATGGTACACTGGCCGGAGGTCATGGTGGAATATGAAGAGACGGAAAAAATCCTTTTCTCTGCAGACGGATTTGGAAAATTCGGTGCGCTGAGCGCAGAGGAAGAGTGGACAGACGAGGCGAGAAGATATTTTATCAATATCGTTGGAAAATACGGTGTGCAGGTTCAGACACTGCTCAAAAAAGCGGCAGCGTTAGACATTCAGACGATCTGCCCGCTGCATGGACCGGTTTTGAAAGAAAATCTCGGTTTTTATATCGGAAAGTATCTTACATGGAGCAGCTATGAGCCGGAAGAGGACGGTGTTTTAGTTGCCTGCGCATCCATTCATGGAAATACAAAAGCAGCCGCTGAAAAAATGGTAGAAGTACTCCGTGCAAACGGGGCATCCAAAGTAGTATTTATGGATCTGACCAGAGACGATATGGCAGAGGCAGTTGCAGATGCTTTCCGCTATGGAAAGATCATTCTTGCAGCAGCTTCCTATGATGCAGGAGTATTTCCTCCGATGGAAGATTTCCTGCACCGCCTTGTACATAAGAACCTCCAGAAACGTACTTTCGGACTGATCGAGAACGGTTCCTGGGCGCCTTGCGCAGCAAAAGGCATGAAGGGTATTCTCGAGGGTATGAAAGAGGTAAACATATGTGAGAATGTTGTGAGCATCAAATCCACAATGAAAGACACAGACGTTGCTAAAATGGAAGAACTTGCAAAAGAAATCCTTGCATAAAACTGGTACAAATTTACAGAAGTATATCTTAAAAAATATTTCGTTGACAATCGCAAAAAGGACATATATACTAGAAAATAATAGGGGTTAATGGGTTGGAGGTAGTGATTATGAAGTGTCCTTTTTGCAGCAGCGAAAACACAAGAGTCATTGACTCAAGACCGGCAGATGATAATAATTCCATCCGCCGGAGAAGACTTTGTGATGATTGTGGGAAGAGATTTACGACATACGAGAAAGTGGAGACCATTCCACTCATCGTCATTAAGAAGGATAATGCCCGTGAACAGTATGATCGTTCCAAGATCGAAGCCGGTGTATTAAGAGCATGCCATAAGAGACCGATTTCTGTGAATCAGATCAATCAGCTTGTCGATGAAGTTGAAACAGAGATCTTTAACAGAGAGGAAAAAGAAATCCCAAGTACATTGATCGGAGAGATCGTAATGGATAAGATCAAGAATCTCGATTCCGTTGCATATGTACGTTTTGCATCTGTTTACCGTGAATTTAAGGATGTGAATACTTTTATGAGTGAATTGAAAAAGATGCTTGATAAATAGGGGTTAAGTTCTAAAACAGATTTGTCGATATTATATCATGAAGAACAGAGTTGCGTTTATAGTAGCGAAGCTCAGCATTGAATGTTCATGATATTGTTTTAGTGGAGAAGATTGTATGAATATATCGGGGATCCGCACAGGCGCGGGATTTTATGATTACAATTCCATAAAGATAAATGAAGTTCGAAGCCAGCAGATTCAGGAGGCAAGGGAGAGCGAGCAGATACCGGTAACAGGTACTGCTGTCTCTTATACACATCTGACGCTGCCGACGACTTAATAGGTGTAGAT
>ENA-OYWH01001021-OYWH01001021.1-human-gut-metagenome-genome-assembly--contig:-NODE-1021-length-13835-cov-9.099347_pt1 | contig 13835 bp, 10 predicted proteins | sample MGYA00244168_ERZ653393 | MGnify/ENA primary metagenome ERZ653393 (study PRJEB26926, sample SAMN06165164) | human gut metagenome | biome: ENVO:00009003; feature: ENVO:2100002; material: ENVO:00002003...
ATTATGAATAGTAGAGCTTATAAATATTCAGATATTATTGATTTCAACATTAATAATCAAAAGTCATATAAAACATCTACATCTACAGGCAGTATGGTTGGAAGAAGCATCGTGGGAGGACTATTGTTTGGAGGTGTAGGTGTGTTGGCGGGTGCTACTACTGGAAATAAAACTACTAATTCAGAGATAACGGAATATAAAATCAATGTAATTATGAGAGATATGAGCAATCCAGTTATTAATTGCATATTTGACAACGAACGTGATGCGCAAAAAATGATAGCAGTGCTGAAAAATATTATTGATTATAATGAGAAAATAGAAAAATAATTGCTATCTTAGCAGTCGAAAAAGAAACATGCTCTTTCCAGTTAACACCAACTAGAAAGAGCTTTTTTATTAACTAATTAAAATGCATATAGACGGTAGCTATAACTAAAAATTATAATAATAATTTGTGGTGTCGGTATCGTCTAAGTGCCAAAAACAAACGCTGATGAGAACAAGTAATCATGCTTTTCTCATCAGCGTATATTATGTTGGATTACAACTATTTCTTATCTTTTTTCTCGTCAGCTTTTGTTGCAGGCTTTTCCTCCGTTTTGCTTTCCGGATTGATAATACCCTTCACTGTTTCACCGATAGGAAGCTTGTCCAATACGCCAAGGCTCGGAGCTACTGTCTTTACTAATGTGTTCAGGAAATTGCTAGTTCCACCGTTTCCTCCGTCGAATACAGTGATATTTCCTAGGTTCATGTGTTCGAACGCCTTCACCTGTTCGCCGGCGATTTCCTTCCACTGGTCTACCATCTTATATTGGATAGCGATAGCTGGATTCGATTCAGCTGCTCTTACCATTGCTTCGAAACCTTCTGCTTCCGCAAGTAATGATTTCTTCTTACCTTCCGCTTCTGCTTCCAGTTTCAATTGGATAGCTTTTGCTTCCGCTTCGGCTTGTGCTAAAGTAGCCTTTGCGCGTGCTTCCGCTTCGCGGGTAATCTTTTCAGCGATGGCATTTGCTTGCAGGATAGCTTCCTGTCTGGCGATTTCCGCAGGAACAATCTTTTCAGCCTTCAATGAAGATTCCACTTTCCGTGCCTTAGCTTCTTCCACTTCCTTTTGCGCAATTTCGCGTGCAGTTTGTACGGCAGCTTCCGATTTTGCGGTAGCTTCACCTGCTTGCTTATCGGCATTAGCTTGTGTTACAGCTAGTTCAGCATTGGAAAGTGCTACCTCTTTCTGTGCGTCATTTCGTCCGATAGCAGCTTTCTTGGCAGCTTCCGCCTGTTTGATTTCCATATCCGAGTTTAGTTCGGCAACACGGCTTTCTTTTTCTGTATTTGCCTGCTCGATACGGATATTCTTTTCGGCTTCAGCCTTTGCTACTTGTGATTCTTTTTCTGCATTGGCAATGGCTACTTGTGAGATTCTGTCCTTATCTGCATTTGCAACGGAGATTTCCTGTAGTTTTTTGGTTTCTGCAATAGCAATATCCTGATCTTTGCGGGTTTCTGCTACTTTCGTTTCACGCTCCTTTATTTGATTGGCAATTTTGATAGCACCCAGCTTTTCCTGTTCTTCGATGTTAGCCTGTGCCTCGTTCAGTGCTTTACTTTCAGCTTCCTTACCTAAGTTGACAATGTAGTTGGCAGCGTCGCGAATATCACTGATGTTGATGTTCATCAGATACAAACCGAATTTGCGAAGTTCAGTATCAATATTATCTTTCACTTTAGCCAGGAACTTATCCCGGTCAGAATTTAATTCTTCGATAGTCATATCGGCGATCACCATACGCATCTGACCATATACAACATCAGTAATTAAGTTCTGCTTGTCATCCATCGTCAGACCCAGCATACGTTCTGCGGCATTCTGCATCACTTCGGGATCTGTGCTGATGGCTACGGTGATTGTAGTCGGCACATCTACACGAATATTCTGAGCGGATAGCGCACCGGTCAGTTTACATTCGATCTGCATGGGTTTCATGGACAGGAATTCGTAGCCTTGAATAATAGGCCATACGAAGGCTGCACCACCGTGGTATAGTTTTGCCGACTTTTTATCTCCTCCCGTTTTACCATATACGACGAGTACCTCGTCACTCTTACATTTGCGGTAACGGGAAAGGATACCAATGAAGGTAAGCAAAATGACTGCCACTAATATAGCAGCCATTATCAACATTTCTTGTGTCATAAAATTATGTATTTGAATAGTTATTGAATGAACAGTGTTCCGTCTTTGTAACTGGTGATGATTGTTCGGTCTCCAGTCTGGTATGTTTTTCCGGATTCGGAGATGACGTCTACTTCACGCATGGCTCCGTCCCGGGTGGTCTGTACAGTATATTTGCTGTCGCTTTGCTTGAAGTAGATGGTACATTCTCGTCCCACAAGTTGATCTGTCTGTTCAGAATGATTCACTTGTTGCAGTTGATAAGCTTTCTTATAGAGAAACCACACAGCGAGAACAAAGAAAAGACCCACCAGAATTCCGATGACATAACTTTGAATTTCAGTGTTTCCCGCTAAATACATGTACCAGTCGAATCCGATTCCAAAATGAGTTAGTCCTTTAAAAGAAACTACGCTACTGATGTCAGCATCTACGTCTACATCTGCATCTATGTCTCCGAAAAAGATGGATAGAACGAATTGGATTACAAATATTCCTGTTGTCACAAGGGCAATAATAAGGAAAATGGTACTACTCATAATTGTGAGGTATTAGTGAATCATGATTATTTTGTTCTCCAAATATACAGGTTTATGCGAATTATACAAAGATAAATGAGATAAAATGACTACTTTTGCGCGCGAAAACCCTAAAAAAGAGGAATTAGCGTGCAAAGGTATTTTATTTATTTGGCTTACGACGGAACCAACTATCACGGTTGGCAGATTCAACCGAATGGGATTAGTGTGCAGGAATGTCTGATGAAGGCATTGTCTACCTTTCTGCGTCGCGAAATTGAAGTAATAGGAGCAGGCCGGACGGATGCGGGAGTGCATGCCTCTCTGATGGTTGCTCATTTTGATTCCGATGAACTGTTGGATACTACTTCTGTTACTGATAAATTAAATCGTCTGCTACCTCCCGATATTTCCATTTATCGTGTTTGCCGGGTTCGGCCGGATACCCATGCCCGTTTTGATGCGACTGCGCGAACTTATAAATATTATGTGACGACATCGAAATATCCTTTTAACAGGCAATATCGCTGGCGTCTTTATAACCAGTTGAATTATGAACGCATGAACGAAGCAGCGCGTATCCTTTTCGAGTACAACGATTTTACGAGTTTCAGTAAACTTCATACGGATGTAAAGACCAATATTTGTCATATCACTCATGCAGAATGGACGCAGGAAGAAGATGCTACCTGGGTGTTTACCATTCGTGCCGACCGTTTCTTGCGGAATATGGTGCGAGCCATTGTAGGCACGCTCATTGAAGTGGGACGCGGGAAACTGACTGTTGAAGGTTTCCGGCGGATTATAGAACAGCAGGACCGTTGCAAAGCCGGGACATCTGCTCCGGGGCAAGCCCTGTTTCTGGTCAACGTGGAATACCCGGAAAGTATATTTGAATGTGATGACCAGCAATCATCTATAACTGGCGAACCGTCTGTCGCTGATAACTTATAATTGGTAATTAGTAAATAATAAATATTCTCATGTGGTTATTATTAGCATTCCTCTCGGCTACTTTGCTGGGCTTTTATGATGTATTCAAGAAGAAATCGTTGAAAGATAATGCAGTACTTCCTGTTTTGTTTCTAAATACATTCTTTTCCAGTCTCATCTTTCTACCGTTTATCCTGATATCCGTTTATCAACCGGACTTGTTGGGAGGAACAATATTCAATGTTCCCGTTGCTGGTTGGGAACAGCATAAATATATTATCATCAAGTCGTTCATCGTATTGTCTTCGTGGATATTCGGATATTTCGGAATGAAACATTTGCCCATAACCATTGTAGGACCTATCAATGCCACCCGTCCGGTGATGGTGCTCGTGGGAGCTATGCTGGTATTCGGTGAACGATTGAATCTCTATCAATGGATTGGTGTGATGCTGGCCATTGCCTCTTTCTTTATGTTGAGCCGTTCGGGAAAGAAAGAAGGAATTGATTTTAAGCATAACAAATGGATCTTTTTTATTGTACTGGCTGCCATTACAGGTGCTATCAGCGGATTGTATGACAAGTATCTGATGAAGTCTCTGAATCCGATGCTGGTACAATCCTGGTATAATGTTTATCAGGTGTTTATTATGTGTCCTATTCTGTTATTGCTTTGGTGGCCTAAAAGAAAGTCTACCACCCCGTTTCGCTGGGACTGGACGATTATCCTGATCTCCATTTTCCTTTCTGCTGCCGATTTTGTTTACTTTTACGCATTAAGTTACGACGATTCGATGATTTCTATTGTTTCGATGGTTCGTCGGGGAAGTGTGGTTGTTTCTTTCACTTTCGGTGCGCTTTTCTTCCGTGAAAAGAATTTAAAAAGCAAAGCGATTGACCTTATACTGGTGTTAATCGGAATGATATTCTTATATTTGGGGTCTAAAAGTTAAAACAGTTACACAAGACTGTTTGTCATAGGTTAAATAAGATAGATATGAAAATAAATAAACTTGTTATTACTATATTCTTCTCTGCTGTCGGACTTTTTGTTTCGACTGCTCTTCAGGCACAAGAGGCCAAAACGTTGTTTGTGAATATGCCGGATTCTCTAAGTCCCTTGCTTACAAAAGTGAATCGTGAAGATTGCATAGACTTTCTGGAAAGTAAGATGAAAGCGCAAGTAGAAAACCGTTTTGGCAAGAAGTCGGAGATGACTGATCTTGGTAAAGACTATATCCGTATGCAAATGTCAGTTCAATCGACCTGGCAGATGAAAGTGTTGGCATTAAATGATTCAACGAACGTAATCTGTACAGTCTCTACTGTTTGTGCTCCTGCCTGTGATAGCAGCATCCATTTCTATACGGACGACTGGAAACCGCTTACAACATCTCTCTTTATTACCCTGCCCCTGATGGATGATTTTCTGAATGCTCCCGATTCAGCAGGAGTTTATGAGTTTGATGAAGCACGCCGTTCGGCAGATATGCTATTGATGAAAGCCGATTTTAATAAAGAAAATACGGAACTGACACTTACGTTAACAACCCCCGACTATATGTCAAAAGAAACAGCAGAGAAACTGAAACCGTTTCTCCGCCGCCCTGTAGTCTACCATTGGAAAAATGGAGCATTCTCAATTTAATAAGCATTCGTTGATGAACGCTATCATTTCCGGTGTATTTGCTTCCACACTTTGAAGTAATTTGAATTGTGCTTTGGTGCGAACGAGGTTATGTTCCGGATATTTGATTTTATAATAAGTATCTCCGTTGATATAATCTGCCAGGAACCGTACACACTGCATGTATGGGAATAAAGCCGCCGCATAAGGAAGATTCTCAATCTCGATCTGAGTCAGGAATGATTTGGCTCCTTTCAGATAGCCCTTGGTAAATGCTTTGAATATTTCCATATTGAAGTTTACACGATCAAGGTCTTTGTCGTCTTCATCACCTGTGTTGGCACCTGTACGTAAGAAGTCACCATAATCGGAGAATATAAAGCTAGGCATTACCGTATCCAGATCAATGACACAAAGCACTTTACCATCCTCGTCGAACATCATGTTATTCACTTTCGTATCGCAATGGCAAACGCGTTTGGGAAGTTTCCCTTCACGATATAAACGTTCAGCCTTACACATTTCATCTGCGCGTTTCTCTATTTCATCCAGATAGTACTTCACTTCTGCTACCCGTCCGGCAGCATCCTTCGCAACGGCTTCATGTAGTTGTTTGAGACGGAACTCCATGTTGTGGAAATCGGGTATGGTTTCACCCAATGTTTCCGGAATATCGGCCAGCATAGCCTGGAAGTTACCGAAGGCTTCTCCTGCATAATTGGAATATTCGGGATTTACCGTCTCATACGTTTTTGCACGTGGGATGAATACCATCACACGCCAATAACTGTCACCGTCAAACCAGTATGTTTTACCTTCTTCTGTTTCGAGGAAACTCAACACCTTGCGGTCTATATCCGATTCTCCGGCTTCCGTCAGTTTCTTGCGAATGTGATTGGTAACAGCGCTAATATTGGATTGAAGCATTTCTACATTCTGGAAAATGGCATGATTGATGCGTTGCAAAACATAGTCGGGAGCATCTGCTTCTTTGGTGTTTACTTTATAAGTGTCGTTGATAAGTCCTGCACCCAAAGGTTTGATTTCTTCTATCGTACCTTGGACTTTAAATTTAGCTACGATGCTAGATAAATCTTTCATGTTTTTTTTCTTTAAAAATTTATACTAAGGTTATCGATAATCATATTTAGCAGCTTCGTTGGCCTGGTTAGCCGAGCGAACGGGTACTAATGTGAAGCCCCACTGGTAATCACGGTTAGCCGGGATCTGGTGGAAAGGTTCCGGGCGAGCACCCCAACTGTCATATCCGCCTACTCCTTGTTGCTTCATATCTACACAAACCTCAACGAAATCTCTGGGAGTGATGTCGTTGACATGATGCATTCTCCGTAATACGTTGCGGGCAGCGTTCTCATCGTGATTGGCAACCTCTTCCGGGCTGAAGTTATTCCATTGGTAAGGGTGGGGCAGAGCTTCTTCAGAGTCAAAGTCTTCGATAGAGTTGCGCAAGGCATTGAAACCGATAAGACTGTCCGCTACCAACACCAGGCCGTTTCCTGTATTAGGAGATAAAGCGATCCAACGGGTATCAGTGTGATGTCCGTTTTCCTGTGGACGCACATAGTTGAAGTACATTTGATCCGCTGTTGTCTTATATACGCCAACGAGCGTTCCGTGATTGCGGTCGATATAATTCTCTTCCGGGCCACGGCCAAAGTATTGTACATTGTTCATCTGTGCCGGCAAGCGGAAACGCACACCGATACGGGGGACTTCCAGTTTGGAGGCAGCCTTACGGGCAGCATCACTTCCGGGGGTAAATGTAGCCATGCGGGTAGCTTCGGAAACTTCTGTTTCTGTAGGCTGCATATCCGTTGATGTGAATTTGGCATTTACGTTAACTATTCCGTTCGGATAGATTTTGTAAGTGACAACATACAAGTTGCCGGCAGCCAGTAAGTAGGTTACATTTAAGGAGACTGCTTTATCTTCTGCTGTCATGGTGGCATCCGTTATGCGGAAGTTTTTGCTTGATTGTTTCCATACCTGCAAACGTTTAGGAGTGCTGTTACCATAGTCATTATCATTAGGAGCACGCCAGAAGTTAGGCTGAATACCAAATCCGTCTTTGAAATATTCTGTACCATCTACTTTATACGAGGTTACTAATCCGCTATTCTTGTTGAATACAAAGTTTACTTTGGAGGAAGAAACGATTAATTCATCTCCTTGAATCGTTGTTTTCAATGCCGGACCGTTTGCTTTATATATACTCTTCTCTGCCTGGATAGGAAGTTGGAACTGGTCGTATGCAATTTCATATCCGGTTGGAATCAACGGTTCAGGCTCTGTGGTTGTTACACTGAAGTTGACAAAATATTCTGTTCCCGGTTGGGCTTTCAGACCATTTACCGGTACGGTGAATTCTTTAGAGGCTTGCGGAGCAATATCCAAAGATACTTTTCCACCTTTTATTGTCTTTCCGTTAGCAAGTACATTGTAGTGAATCTGATATTTTTTCAGGTTAGTGAAATAGAAACGGTTGGTGATTTTGAATATACCGGCTGCGGCATCTACTGCTTCAAAACCTACATTCTGATGTACATATTTCACTTCAGCCATTGCCGGATGCGGACCACGATCCGGATTGACAAGACCGTTGCAGAGGAAGTTACCATCGCTAGGTGCGTCTACGCCGAAGTCACCTCCGTAGGCCCAGTATTCTCTTCCATTCTTATCTTTTTGGAGAAGACCTTGGTCTACCCAGTCCCAGATATATCCACCTTGGAGATTCGGATATTTGTAAATTGCCTGCCATTGTCCCCACAGGTTTCCCGTGGAGTTTCCCATGGCATGTGCATACTCCGAAGGAGCTACAGGACGGTCGCTACCATTCTTTCCGATATTTTCCAGCCAGTCGGCACCCGGATATTGCGGAACATACATATCGGAGTTCCATTCCCATTGAGCACGTTCGTAGTTGACCGGACGATCCATCAGATCTTTGTCTGCCTCTTTCAACCACAAATAAGTCTGATAGAAATTATATCCGTTTCCGGCTTCATTTCCCAGCGACCAGAATGTAACGCTCGGATAATTCTTATTACGTTCAAACATATTGATGGTACGATCCATGTGCGGTTTCAGCCATTCGGGATTGTTACCCAGTGAACCGCCTTTCCGGAGATCATAATACATTCCGTGGCTTTCCACGTTGGCTTCATCATATACATAAAGTCCGTATTCATCACAAAGCTCATAGAAACGGCGGTCTTGCGGATAGTGGCAAAGGCGTACACTGTTTAAGTTATGTTGTTTCATCAGTTCGAAGTCACGGCGCATTAAATCCTCTGTAACATAATGACCTGTTGACGGATTATGTTCGTGGATATTTACCCCTTTCAGTTTCAGAGGCTGACCGTTGATGAATAAGCAGACATACGGTTTTCCGTTAGCAGCCTTCTGTTCGATAGGCTTGATCTCAATCCGGCGGAATCCTACATTGAAAGGAATGATTTCATTGATTTTGCCATTCTCTTTTACTGTCATCAACAGTTTGTATAGATTCGGATGTTCGGAGGTCCATGTGCTGACATCTGTCAGATTCTTATCGAAAGAAAGTGTACGTACTTCGTTCGATGGAATATAGGCTGTCTTCTCTTCAGTAGCTACAACTTTTCCTTGTGCATCTAATAGTTCATAAACTAATGTAAGATTAGTTGCAGCCTTTTCGTGATTTCTCAAATCGACATTTAAACCGAAGATTCCATTTTTGTAACTGTCGTCCAGCGTAGACTTAATTCGGAAATCTTTGAGAGCTGCTTTAGGCTGTGAATACAGAAAAACATCGCGTTCAATACCACTCATACGCCAGAAGTCTTGACATTCAAGATAGGAACCGGTGCTCCAACGGAGAATTTTAACTGTAAGTACGTTCTTTCCCGGCTTCACGTAATTGTTGATAAGAAATTCTGCCGGATTCTTGGAGTCTTCGCTATATCCTACTTCTTGTCCGTTGATATATACATATACGCCGGACTTAGCTCCTGCCAAATGCAAGTAGATATCCCGCCCGTCCCAGTCTGCCGGAATATCGATGTCCCGGCGATAAACTCCTACCGGATTGGCTTCGGGAAGAGTAGGAGGTTGTGGATTGCGCGGTTTGAATTCATAACCATGATTGGTGTAGATGGCTATTCCGTGTCCTTGTACTTCCCAGTTGCCGGGCACCTGAATATCATCCCACGAATCTGTATTGGTGTTCGGATCGGTAATGTTTTCGGGAAGTTTTTTATAAGAGTCTACAAAGTAGAATTTCCAGGTTCCGTTCAGCAAGCGGTAATACTTGCTTCGTTCGAACTTGCCACTCAAGGCATCAGCGCGATTGTTGTATGTCATAAAAGAAGTACGTGGATACTCTTTGTTAACTTCAACTACCTGCACGTCCTGCCAATAAGGTTTCACGGCTTTCTCAGCCATTGTACTAAGTGTTGTCAGGGAAAATATTCCCATGAAAATGCCTGTTAATAAGTTGGGGGTTGGTCGAAATTTCATGTTTCTCAATATTGGTTTTTCATTTCTTTTTTATTTTACTTTAATATGATCGAATCCTTCTCCATATACTCCAATGACAGCACTTTGCGATACAAATGCATTCGGGTCTATGTCTTTTATTAACCGGAAGATGATAGGCGATTCCCTTTTCTTGGCTAATACAAACATCATCTTAACTTCTCGTCCTGTATAAAAGCCGGTTGCATTGATAATCGTTACTCCCCGGTGTGGGTATTCGTTAATATGCCGTCCTATTTCTTCATATTTGTTGGATATGATAAAGAACTGTACGGATTGACGGGCGCTATTCACTACCTGGTCGAGAACGAAACTACAAATATAAAGAGTTACAAACCCATACACCACTTTTTCCCAGTCTTTTAAGACAAAATAACTGGAAGAAATGATAATCATATCGCAGATGAGCACGACTCTTCCTAATGTGATGTCCCGGTATTTGTTGATGATGGCTGCAATAATATCTGTACCTCCCGTACTTCCATTAGCCGAAAAAGCAACACCTATGCCGCCTCCACAGAAGGATGCTCCGATGACACATGCCATAAAGGGCTGGTCGTGGAGAAGCCCGAAACCTGCCGTCAATTTTTGAATGACGGACAGAAAGAAGGTGAGGGTAAATACACCAAAAATAGTTTTGATGCAAAACTTTAGTCCCAGCAACTTGAGGGCCAGTAGTAGCAAGAAGAAGTTGATGCTGAAGTACGTATATTGTACCGGAAAACCTGTGGCCCAATATACGATAGAAGCAATACCCGGTACTCCCCCGGTGGTGATATCGTTAGGCAACAGAAAAACGGTCCAACCGATACCATACAAAATCATGCCGATGGCAATCATTACATAATCTCTGGCTTCACGGATAATGCTTTGCTTAGAAGGCTTTGGAATAGCTGTTTTCATAAACGTGATTATGATAATCTATAAAATGTTCAAACACGAACCCATGAATAATCCGGCTTTAGAGGAGAAGCCGGATTGGTTCATTATGCTCGTGCTAAAAGGAAATATGCTGTTTTATTTTGCAAAAGCGTGACGGTAGCCTTGTACTTTATTCCATCCGCCGCGAGTGAAGTCGGGTACTTCTACCGGAGCTGAATTGTTCTCGATAGAAAGTCTGGTAAGTTCAGCCATGCAACACCATTCTGCCAGGTCATAAACGTCCATATCCAATGGCAGTCCATTCTGCAAGCAATATGCCAGACGGTAGTCCATGATAAAGTCCATACCACCATGTCCACCTACTTTCTTGGCTGTTTCTTCCAACTCTATATGAATAGGATCTTTATATTTATCCATCAAGGCTTTTTTTACGTTTTCAGGTACAGAACCATGTGCATTCAGATTCTCATGATTAGGCACATCTTTTGAATCAACTTGTGAAGGTCGCAGGCAATATTCTTCAATCGGATATTTGCTTGCGTAACCATCGGCTCCCACTATCTGATACATACGGCTGTATGGGCGTGGAGTCATTACGTTGTGCTGAATCAACATTGTTTTACCGTTCTCTGTGCGAATCAGGGTAGAAGTCTGGTCACCATTCTGGAAGTCAGTCACCTCTTCTCCTGTTTGTTTCTTAATATAAGCCGGTCCGTTGACAGCTTTCGTATCCATCGATACCAATGTTTTCATGCGGTCACCACGGTGGATATTAAGTACCTGACAAGCAGGGCCCATGCCATGGGTAGCATATACATCACCGCGGTGTAGATGATTATAATCCATTCGCCAGTTATTCCAGTATTCAGGCCAGAAATCTTCCAGATTATGGATATATGAACCTTCTACATGAAGTACTTCTCCGAATACGCCTTGTTGTGCCATATTTAAAGAAGTCAGTTCAAAGAAGTCATATACGCAGTTTTCGAGCTGCATACAATGCTTACGTGTCTTTTCGGAAGTATTGATTAGCTGCCAGATTTCATCCAGTGTCATGGCGGCAGGAACTTCGATAGCTACATGCTTACCGTGTTCCATGGCATAAACACCCATTGCTGCATGATGTTTCCAGTCGGTGGCTATGTATACCAGATCAATATCGTCCCGTTCACAAAGTTGCTTCCATGCCTCTTCCGAGCCACTGTAAGAAGCAACTTCAGGAAGTCCGGCATTCTTCAAAATTTCTTGTGATTTTTCAACACGTTCGGGAAGCAGGTCGCATAATGCTACAATCTTAGTTCCCGGGATATGGGTCCAGCGTACCACGGCACCAGGACCACGCATTCCTAATCCGATGAAACCGACACGAACGGTATCAATTTTAGGAGTAACGAGTTGGATTACATCTTCTTGTCCGGCAGGGCGGGCAGGAGTTTCTACTTTGATAGGAGTAAAGGCTTCGGGAGCCTTTGGTTGTAGAGTACAACTGGTGTGCCAAGTTAACAAAGCCAAGCCGATAGCCGTGACTGTAAATAGTTTCTTCATCATATTTTAAAGTTTTTAATAGGGGTTATTCGATGTTTTTCATTTACGTGTCAAAAATAGTAATTAATTAGCCAACTATTTATATTTATAATCGATATTTTCATCATAAAAGTTTCTATTATGAGGTAAAAGATGAGTCTGACTTTTTCTACCTGATTTTGTGTAGGCTTATGTGATGTCAAATACATATAAAAGACATGCCATAAAAAGGCTCTTCCTAAAAAGAAGTCACCTTTTTAGAATTGCTTAACGTTTACTGCTCCTGTTGGGGTAAACTACCTACTTCGTCTGTACTTCTGATAGAACCTAGTATTTGTATTTTTTCCAGGCTCCCCTGGTGAAATCCGGTATTTCTACTGCCATGCTCTTATTCAGTACAGATTTTTCACTTAGTTCTGTGATACACGACCATTCGGCTGCATCGTATACATCCATATCCAGTGGAAGCCCGTTGCGCAGACAATGAATAAGGCGGTAATCCATAACATAATTCATTTCATTGGGTAGGCCTCTGCGATGTGCTTCTTCGCCAATGGTTGCGTTAAAAGGATGTTTATAGCGTGCCATCATTTTTTCTAGCAGTTCTCCTTCAAGTGGAGTGTCTCCATTAGGATCTAGGGCGATACAGGGGACAGGGTATTTTTGGGCGAATCCCAGTGTGCCGCATACTGTTTGAAGGCGGCTGTAAGGACGTGGGGTGGATATGTCGTATTGAAGCATGATTGTCTTCCCTTTGAGCGTGTGGATAAGAGTGGTGTTTACGTCTCCCAATTGATATTTCTGGTGGGCTTCCGGTGAATATTCGCCGAATAGTCTGCGGGCATACTCGCTCATTCCTGCCTGATGAGTAGACATGGACACGAGATATTCCATTCTGTCACTGCGATGAATATCCAGTATCTGGCAGGCGGGGCCCAACCCATGAGTGGGATAAGGGTTGCCTGTATGTTCGATGCTGTATCTTTTTCCCCAATGGTTGTGATAGCCGCCTTCGCTCTCTTCGGCAAAGTACATTGAACGAAGATCGTGAATGTAGGTTCCTTCTACATGCATGATTTCTCCGAACAATCCTCGTTGGGCCATGTTGAGAGTCATTAGTGCAAAGGGATCATAACAACAATTTTCGAGCATGATGCAGTGTCGCCTGGTTTTTTCTGCAGTGTCTACCAATTGCCAACATTCTTCCACGCTCATAGCAGCCGGAACTTCAATAGCTACATGTTTATTGCATTCCATTGCGAAAGTTGCCATTGGAGTATGCATTAACCAGTCGGTGCAGATGAATATTAAATCTACTTCATCCGATTCGCACATCTTCTTCCATCCCTCCACTCCGGTATATCCGGTGGCTTCGGAACGGTCGGCTTCTTTTAATAGTTGTTGGGCCTTACTTAGATTTCCTTCTCTTATTTCACAAAGAGCTTTGATTTCTACTCCTTCAATTTGCAGATAACGTTGTAAGGTGAGCAATCCTCGATTGCCCAGTCCTATAATCCCGATGTGGACAGTGGGGATAGGGGGATGTGCTAGTCGGAGTACATGCGATTGTACCGGAGAATTTTGGCTCAGTCTGAAAACTTGGGGGATTGCGTTAAAATTCTTATTTTTGCATCAT
>ENA-OYWH01001035-OYWH01001035.1-human-gut-metagenome-genome-assembly--contig:-NODE-1035-length-13647-cov-8.757210_pt1 | contig 13647 bp, 10 predicted proteins | sample MGYA00244168_ERZ653393 | MGnify/ENA primary metagenome ERZ653393 (study PRJEB26926, sample SAMN06165164) | human gut metagenome | biome: ENVO:00009003; feature: ENVO:2100002; material: ENVO:00002003...
TCTGCGACGAGTACGCCGCCAAATATCCCACCATCGTCAAGGCCATCCATCAGGAGAACGGCGGCCACGGCGAGGGCGTGAATCAGGGCATCCGCAACGCCACCGGCCTGTATTACAAGGTAGTGGACAGCGACGACTGGCTGGACGAAGCAGCCCTCAGGACCGTGCTGGCCAAGCTGAACACGCTGACTGCCCGGGGCACCGCGCCTGACCTGATGATCTGCAACTATGTCTACGAGCATGTGGAGGACAACACCAGCCACACCGTGCGCTACACCAACGTGTTTCCCCAGAACCGGCTGTTCAACTGGACGCATGTCGGCCACTTCCGGCCCGACCAGAACCTGCTGATGCACTCGGTGATGTACCGCACGCAGGTGCTGCGGGACTGCGGTATGGTGCTGCCCAAGCACACCTTCTATGTGGACAACATCTTTGTCTACCAGCCCCTGCCCTTTGTCAAGAGCATGTATTATATGGATCTGGACCTGTACCGCTACTTCATCGGCCGGGCCGACCAGAGCGTGAACGAGAGTGTGATGGTCAAGCGGGTGGATCAGCAGCTGCGGGTGACCCGCCACATGATCGACTGCCAGGATCTGGATGCCCTCAAGGGCCAGAAGAAGCTGCGCAGCTATATGCTGCACTACCTCTCCATGATGATGGCCATCAGCGACATCTTCCTGCTGCTGGACGGCAGTGCCGCCGCCAAGCAGAAGGAGAACGAACTGTGGGCCTACCTCAAGGCACACACCAGCGCCGGGGTTTATCGCTCCATCCGCTACGGCTTTGGCGGCGTGACCAACCTGAAGATCCCCAAGGGCGACAAGCTCGTGCTGGGCGGTTACCGCCTTGCACAGAAGATTTTTAAATTCAATTAACAAATGTTGCTTTTCCTCCTCAGATAAGATATACTTTTTAACGTATCTTAATTCCTGAGGAGGATCTTATTTTATGGAGCAATTGCTCATTTGCATGTCCCTTTCGCTCATTGCCGGCCTGTTGGCATCCCGTGCAGCGAAAGCGGTCCGTCTGCCGGCTGTCACCTCTTATCTGGTGGCGGGGCTTCTGCTGGGCCCCTTCTTTCTGGGTCGGCTGGGCCTGAGCGGCTGGGGCTTCGGCTTCGGGAGCCTTGCACAGGTCGAGAGCTACGGCATCATCACACAGGTGGCACTGGGCTTCATCGCCTTTGTCATCGGCAACGAGTTCCGGCTCAGCGCGTTGGAGAGCATGGGCAGGCAGGCGGTCACTGTGGGCATCCTGCAGGCCGTTATCACCACCGTGCTGGTGGATATCGCTCTGGTGGCCCTGCACTTTGCCCGGCCGGATGTCATCTCAATGGCATCGGCCATCACGCTGGGTTCCATCGCCTCTGCCACAGCCCCTGCCGCCACCCTGATGGTGGTCAAGCAGTACAAGGCAAGCGGCCCCCTGACCCGCCTGCTGCTGATGGTGGTCGCCATTGACGATGCCGTGGGTCTGGTGCTCTTCTCGGCCTCTTTCGGCATCGCAAACGCGCTGGAACAGGGCCGCATCGACCCCATCAGCATCCTTCTGGAGCCTCTGGTGGAGATCATACTCAGCCTGGGTCTGGGCGCGCTGGCCGGTCTGCTGCTCAACCAGCTGGAGATCTACTTCCACTCCCGCTCCAAGCGCATGAGCCTTTCGGTGGCCTTTGTGCTGCTGACGGTAGGCCTTTCCATGGTCAGCTTTGAGGTCGGCCCCATCCACTGCAGCTTCTCGCTGCTGCTGGTCTGCATGATGACCGGCACCGTGTTCTGCAACATCTGCCCCACTTCCGATGAGCTGATGGACCGCCTGGACCGCTGGGTGAGCCCGGTGAACATCCTGTTCTTCGTGCTGTCCGGCGCGGAGCTGGACCTGAACATCCTCGCAAACCCCATGGTCCTGTTCATTGGTGCTGTCTATATCGCTTCCCGCTCTCTGGGCAAGATCTCCGGCTCCTATGTCAGCTGCAAGGCCACCCGCTGCAGTGAGAAGATCCAGAAGTATCTGGGCATCACCCTGCTGCCGCAGGCCGGTGTGGCACTGGGTATGGCCGCCGAGGCTGCCGAGCTTTCCGACGGCCACATGGTGCGCAACGTGGTGCTCTTCTCGGTGCTGGTGTACGAGCTGGTCGGCCCGACCCTGGCCAAGCTCAGCCTGACCGCCGCAGGCGAGATCATCCCCGAGGGCCGCACGAGCGCCCGTACCACCAACAAGCCGGAGGAGCCGGTCAGTGTGGACTGATTTCCCCCATCAGCCTCACCGCAGGTAACGGAGCGTTCTTACACTACAAAAGCCGCTGCACAGTTGTTACGCTGTGCAGCGGCTTTCTGTTTGCTCTTTATTTCAGCACGATCTCATCGTTCTCAGCATCCACGGTCAGGGTGGAGCCGGAAACAAGGGTACCGTCGATGATCTTTTCAGCGGCGGGGTCCTCCACAGCCTTGCGGATGGTGCGGCGCAGGTCGCGGGCACCAAACTTGCCGCCCTGGCTCTTGTGCACCAGCGCTGCCAGTGCCGCCGGGGTATAGCTGTAGGCAATGCCCTTGGCCTCCATGCTGGGCTTGTACTCGTCCAGCATCAGGGCGGCAATGCCCTGCAGGGTCTCCTCGCTCAGCGGCTTGAAGGTGATGACCTCATCCACGCGGCCCAAAAACTCGGGGCGGAGGAACTGGCTCAGTGCCTTGCGGCTCTTCTCCTCGTTCCGCTCCTCCTCGCTGCGGTTGAAGCCCAGACTTGCGGTGGTCTGGTCGCTGCTGCCCGCATTGGAGGTCATGCAGATGACGGTGTTGGAGAAATCCACGGTGCGGCCCTGGGCATCGTTGATCTTGCCCTCGTCCAGGATCTGCAGCAGGATATTCATCACATCAGGGTGAGCCTTTTCGATCTCATCGAACAGCACCACGCTGTACGGGCGGCGGCGGACCTTTTCGGTCAGCTGACCCGCCTCCTCGTAGCCCACATAGCCCGGAGGGGAACCGATCATGCGGGACACCGCGTACTTCTCCATATACTCGCTCATATCCAGCCGGATCAGCGGGTCGGGGCCGTCAAAGAGCTGGTTTGCCAGCTGCTTCACCAGCTCCGTCTTGCCCACGCCGGTGGGGCCCACAAAGATGAAGCTGGCCGGACGGCGGCGGCCCGAAAGGTCGGCGCGGCTGCGCTTGACCGCCTGGGCCACCAGATGCACGGCATCGTCCTGACCGATGATCTTCTTTTTCAGCTCGGTCTCAAGGCCGGCGAGCTTTGCATACTCGGTCTCCCGGATCTTCACCGCTGGGATGCCCGTCCACAGCTCAATGACCTTGGCCACATCGTCCATGGTCACCTGGATCTCCCCGGCCGCGGCCTGCTTGGCGGGCAATTCCCGCTCCAGCTGCGCCATCCGGGTCTTGCGCTCTGCCACACGCTCGTAATCGATGGGCTCGTTCACATCGGCGTTTTCCATGTCGGCCTCTTCCTGCTTGAGGGCCTCCAGTTCCTTCTGCATGGTCAGGTACTCGGAAATGACCGGGTGGGCCAGATTGCAGCAGGCACAGGCCTCGTCCAGCAGGTCGATGGCCTTGTCGGGCAGATAGCGGTCGGTGATATACCGCTCGCTCAGGGTCACGGTGGCGTTCAGCACATCGGCGGGCACCTGCACATGGTGGTGCTCCTCGTAGTAGTGCTTGATGCCGCCCATCACGGCCAGCGTATCAGCAACGCTGGGTTCCTCCACCCGCACGGGCTGGAACCGGCGCTCCAGCGCCTGGTCCTTCTCGATATACTTGCGGTACTCGTTGAAGGTGGTAGCACCGATGACCTGGATCTCGCCGCGGGAGAGGGCGGGCTTCAGGATGTTGCCCGCATTCATGGCACCCTCGCTCTCACCGGCAGAGGTAATGGTGTGGATCTCGTCAATGAACAGGATGACATTGCCCGCCGCCTTGACCTCGCTCAGCAGGCCCTTGACCCGCTGCTCGAACTGGCCGCGGAACTGGGTGCCTGCCACAAGGCTGGTCAGGTCGAGCAGGAAGATCTCCTTATCCTGCAGCCCTGCCGGCACCTGCCCCTTGGCAATGCGCTCAGCAATGCCCTCGGCAATGGCGGTCTTGCCAACGCCCGCCTCACCAATGAGGCAGGGGTTGTTCTTCTGGCGGCGGCTCAGGATCTGGATGGTGCGGTAGATCTCCCGGTCGCGGCCGATGATATCATCCAGCTTCCCCTCCCGGGCTTTGCGGGTCAGGTTCTCGCAGTAGGTATCCAAAAACTTGCGGCGGGGCGGCTTTTTCTCATTTTTGCCCGCCTTCTTTTCGTTTTTGCCGTTCTGGGCACCGCCGTTCACCCCCAGCGGGAAGGTGGCGCTGGAGCCGGGCACAAGGTCGCCGTCCTCCTCGCTCTGGTCCGGCTGGCCCATGCCCATCATCATGGAGAAGGGGTTCATGTTGCTCATGTCCCCCATCTCCTGCATCATGTTTTCCATCCGGTCTTCCATGGCATCCATGTCCTCGTCGGACATGCCGAACTGCTTCATCAGATCATCGACCGGTTTGATGTGCATCTCCCGGGCACAGTGCAGGCAGTACCCCTCGTTTTTCATCTGGCCATTTTCCATCCGCTGGACAAAAATAATGGCAGGCCGCTTCTGGCATCGAATGCAGACCATTGTTCCTCCTTTTCCCTCCCCGCTCAGACAAACGGGTTGAACACATTGAATACTTTATAGTAAAGGCTGCCGCTCATCACCGTGTCGTTGAGCATGGTGAGGTTGCCGCCGGTGATCACAATGAGCGCCCAGACCACGCAGAGCACCAGATAGATGTCCACAAGGCTGGCAATGCCGCCCACGCCCCAGCCCAGCCAGTGATTCACTGCACCGATCACGGGCAGCTTGTTCACCAGCCCCAGCACCGTGACCAGCAGGCTGACCAGCATCCGCAGCAGGGCAAACGCCACAAAGAACAGCACCAGCGAGATCACCGGGGTCAGCAGCGGAGCCAGCACCTTCTGGACGATGGTATCCGCCAGCACAACGGCGTTGTCATTGAGGACGGCAGAGATGGAGCGCTCGCAGGCATCCACGATGGATGCCCGGAACGCCTCGGGCAGAAAGCCCGCGTACCGCTGGGCAATGCCATCCAGACTGACGGCTCCCCCGGCGGCGATATTGGCAGCGATCTGGTCCCGGAAGCTTCCGGCGAGGAAGCGCTCGAACACCTGCCCGGCTGCCCAGCCTGAAAAGGCTCTGGCACCGAACAGGCTGATGAGGCTGCCCGTCAGCTGCACCACCGAGGCCAGAAAGCCTTTGCGGGCATACCGGACGGCCAGCACCAGCCAGACCACCGTACATAGGATATCAAAAATAAATGACGGATTCTTGAACATACGTTTAACCTTATTCCGAACTGGCTCACCCTCTCAGTCACGACTGCCGTCGTGCCAGCTCCCCCAAAGGGGGAGCCAACGCTTCTGACAGGGGAAGCCACAAAATAAATTGCACTCTTTTTCCTCAAAGCCGCAATTGCCTCTCCCTTTGGGAGAGGTGGCAATGCGCAAGCATTGACGGAGAGGGCTATTCAGCGGGTGCTTCCAACTTCTGCACCGTGTTGCCGCTGAACAGCAGCAGATCCTTGCTGTTGGCCAGCAATGCCTGCGGGCTGGTGTCAAGGTTCTGGCTCCACTGCTGGGTGCCAGATGCATCAAAGCACTCCACGGCGTTATCGGCCAGCAGATAGAACAGGTTCCCCGCCCGGACAATGGAATTTGCCGCCGAGACAGCAGCGCTGAACTGGACATTCAGGTTTTTGTCCAGCGTCACAGCCTGAGAGACCTGCCCCGATGCCAGCAGCAGGGCCACATTGCCTGCCGCGTCCACCGAAACATCCTTCAGCTCCGTGCCCGCAAAATCATAGACCGCACGCTCGCCGCCGCCCGCATTGTAGAGCACGGCCCTGGTATCGTAGACAGCCAGGATCGTGGAAGCAGAGGTCCACCCCAGCCACTGGGGCACACCGCCCTGATTCACCAGACTGACAGGATCGCCCGATGCCAGATTGATGAGGTAGAGGTTGGTCATTACCTGTCCCCCGCTGACGGTGACGGCTGCCGCCGCCAGCTTCCGGCTGTCGGGGGAAAAGGCCATCCGCAGGGGGGTGCCGTCGTTGGAGGTCATGCTCCAGCTGAGCTGCTGTTCCATGGAGGGGCTGTATACCAGCAGCTTTGCCATGCTGGTCTGGTCCTCAGTGACCACAGCCAGCGTGCCGTTGTCCGACATGGCGCAGAGGAAAATGCTGTTTTCCAGCTGCTTGGTGTAGAGGTTCTGGGTGCGGCTCTCCACCCGCAGCTCGTTTCCGGAGCGGTTGTAGAGGACAAAGCGGGTCTTGCCCGCGGCCAGCGCCGGGCGGGCATAGCCGCTCTGGATGCTGTTCAGCTTTTTGCCGGTGCGCGACCAGACCACACAGCCCTCGTCCCCCAGCTCCACAAAGCTGCCGGTCAGGGGGGCCATCTGCTCCAGCTCGGCCACACCGGTCTGCTGGGGCCAGCCGGAGCCGGGCAGCAGGGCAATGCGGGCCGTATCGGTCAGGTCCTTCAGGGCCGCCACCGAGCTGCCCGCAATGCCGGTGGCAAACAGCACCACCGCCGTCAGCAGCACCAGCAGCACCGCCGTGCGGCGGATGCGCCGGTTCCGCACACGCTGGCGGGCAGCTTCCAGATATTCGACCCGCCCTTCCGAAAGCGGCTCGTCACTCTCGGTCGAACGATGCTTCTTTCTCATGGATATCTCTCCTTTGCGAAACCTCTCAGTCACCTACGGTGACAGCTCCCCTAGCAGGGGAGCCAAGTTTACGCTGCCATTTTCTTGCCTCTCCTATCAGGAGAGGTGGCAATGCAAAGCATTGACGGAGAGGTTCACCCTTCGTAATCTACACGTTTCAAAAATAGCCCTTTCGCGGGCAGCGTCGGCCCGGCCTGGCTGCGGTCCCGGCTGGCAAGGATGCCGGGGATGGCATCGGGCTGCATCCGGCCCGCGCCCACCTCACACAGGGTGCCTGCCAGAATGCGCACCATGTTATAGAGGTAGCCGTCCGCTGTCACCTCAATGTCCACCTCGTCGCCCTTCCGGGTCACATGGCAGTCGGTGATGGTGCGCACGGTATCTCCGTGGGCAGCAGCAGAGGAACCCGCCGCGCACAGGGCCAGAAAATCGTGCTTTCCCACAAACTGTTCCGCCGCCCTCTGCATGGCATCCACATCCAGCCGCCGGGGCACCCGGGTGTAATATTTTTCATCAAAAGGCGAATCGATGGGGTGGTTGTGGATGCGGTACAGGTAGGTCTTGGTATGGGCGGCATAGCGGGCGTGGAACTCCTCCGGCACCACCCGGGCGCACAGCACCCGGATATCCGGGGGCAGGTGCTGGTTGATGGCCAACGGCAGCTTTTCGGGGGGGATGCGGGTCTCCGCGTGGAAGTTCAGCGCAAAGCCCAGCGCGTGGACCCCGGCATCGGTGCGGCTGCACCCCTTGATATCGGGGCGGCTGTGGAGCACCGCTTCCAGCCCATCCTGAAAGGTCTGGGCCACGCTCCGCCCGTTGGGCTGCACCTGAAAGCCGCAGTAGTTGGTGCCGTCGTAGGCAAGGGTCAGTAAATAGTTCTGCATGGAACTCCTTCCGTCACGGCTTTGCCGTGCCACCTCCCTCAAAGAGGGAGGCTATAAGGCCCCCTCCTCGAGGGGGCTGTCGCCGCAGGCGACTGGGGGAGTTTTTAAAAATTCGGGAACACCAGTCTCGAGCTCAGGATCACCATAAAGCAGACGATGCACACCGCCAGGTCGATATAATCCTGCCGGGTGCAGCGCAGCACCTTCAGGCGGGTGCGGCCATCACCGCCGCGGTAGCAGCGGCACTCCATGGCCATGGCCAGCTCATCGGCGCGGCGGAAGGCCGAGATGAACAGCGGGATGAGCACCGGCACCAGCGCCTTGACGCGCTCCATCATGGAGCCGTTGTCCAGCATGGCACCGCGGGCTTTCTGGGCGTTCATGATCTTGTCGGTCTCTTCGATCAGGGTCGGGATAAACCGCAGGGCAATGCTCATCATCATAGCCAGCTCATGCACCGGGAAGTGCAGCCTGCCCAAAGGCTTGAGCAGCTGCTCGATGGCATCTGTCAGCACGATGGGGCTGGTGGTATAGGTCAGCAGGCTGGTGCCTGCGATCAGTGCCATCACGCGCACCGCCATCAGGATGGCATAGCGCAGGCCCTCGGCGTAGATGTTCAGCACCCAGAAGTGCACCAGCGGCTCGCCCTCGCCCGAAACAAAGAAGAGGTTGAGCACCGCGGTAAAGAGGATGATGGGCAAAATGGGCTTCAGGCTCTTGGTGATCAGCTTGAAGGGGATCTTTGCCACGCCGTACATGGCCACGAGGAACACAAGGGACAGCGTCAGGCCCAGCGGGTTGGACGCGGCAAACAGCAGGATGATGTAGACGATGGTCAACACCAGCTTCATGCGGGGGTCGAACTTATGCACAAGGCTGTCGCCCGGGAAGTGCTGGCCGATGGTGATATCTCTCAGCATGTGGCAGCGCCCCCCTTCTTTGCATCCACGCGGGGCAGCACAAGGCTTTCGCCTGCGTCCCGGCGCTTCTTGGCTTCCAAAATCATCTTGACGGCATAGGGCACAGTGTAAACATCCGCCGGGACATCCACACCCATCTCCCGCAGCTTGAGGAAGATCTTTGTGACCTGCGGCACGCTCAGGCCCAGCGCCAGCAGCTCGGGCGCACGGGCGAACACGTTCTCCACGGTGTCGTACATGGCGATCTTCTTGTTGCTCATCACCAGCACACGGTCGGCGTATTTGGCAATATCCTCCATGCTATGGGAGACCAGCAGCACGGTGGTGCCGGTCTTTTTGTGGTACTCCTTGACCTCAGACAGGATCTCGTCCCGGCCCTCGGGGTCCAGACCGGCGGCAGGCTCATCCAGCACCAGAATGCGGGGCTTCATGGCCATCACACCCGCCACGGCCACCCGGCGCTTCTGGCCGCCGGACAGCTCAAAGGGACTGCGCTGCAGCAGCGCCTCATCCAGGCCGACAAAGTCCGCTGCTTCATGCACCCGTCTGTCGATCTCGGTCTCGTCCAGCCCCATGTTTCTGGGGCCAAAGGCGATATCCTTATAGCAGGTCTCCTCAAACAGCTGGTACTCCGGGTACTGGAACACCAGACCGGTGAGGAAACGGAATTCCCGGATCTTTTCCGGCTCGGCCCACAGGTCACGGCCATCGATGATGATATGGCCGCTGGTGGGCTTGTTCAGGCCGTTCATGTGGGTGATGAGGGTGCTCTTGCCGGAGCCGGTGGCACCGATGATGCCCACAAAGTCTCCCTCTTCCACCTCAAAGCTCACGTCATCCAGCGCGGTGACGGCATTGGGCATTCCCGGGTTATAGACATAACTCAGGTGATCTACTTTGATAATGCTTCCCATCTTCCGTCCCCTCCCTTACTTCAAAAGCTCATACAGAGCCTGTGCGCACGCGCCGGTGTCGATGATGCCCTCAGGCATGGGGATGCCGGCCTTGACCAGCTCATCCCGCAGCTCGGCAGCCTGCGGCACATCCAGCCGCAGGGCGCGCACCTTTTCGGTCTGGCTGAACACCTCTTTCGGGGTGCCCTCCATGACCACATTGCCCTTGCTCATCACCAGCACGCGGTCGGCCTGAGCAGCTTCTTCCATATAGTGGGTGATGGACACCACCGTGATGCCCATATTCTTGTTCAGATGGTGGATGGTCTGCATCACCTGCTCCCGGCCCCGGGGATCAAGCATGGCGGTAGCCTCGTCCAGGATCAGGCAATCGGGCCGCATGGCGACCACGCCCGCAATGGCAACGCGCTGCTTCTGGCCGCCGGACAGGTTGTGGGGCGCACGCTCCCGGTATTCATAGATGCCCGCCATCTTCATCGCTTCATCCACGCGGCGGCGCATCTCCTCCGGCGGCACGCCCAGATTTTCCAGCGCAAAGGCGACATCTTCCTCCACCACGGTGGCAACGATCTGGTTGTCCGGGCTCTGGAACACCATGCCCACGGTCTGGCGGATATCGTAGATCTTGTCCTCGTCTTTGGTGTCCATTCCCTCCACCAGCACAGTGCCGCTCTCCGGCAGGAGGATGGCGTTGAAGTGCTTGGCCAGCGTGGATTTTCCACAGCCGTTGGCCCCCAGCACTGCCACAAATTCGCCCCGCTTCACCTCAGCCGACACGCCGTTCAGGGCGTAGTCCGGCTGTTCCGGGTCATAGCGGAACTTCAGATCTTTCGCAGTTAAAATCGTTTCTTCCATAGGTTTTCTCTTTCCGGTGGTGCGCCCTTCTCAAAAGGGCTGTACCCCATTCTTGGTTCTTCTTCATTTTTTCAGAATGGCTGCCGTCAGGACACTCCCCCCAGTCTGCTTTGCAGACAGCCCCCTCTGAGATGGGGCCTCTGGCGCAACCGAGAAGTTTTCCGGCAAACGGTCAACGTTCCCGCCATGCCAAAGGCTCCCTCCCCGAGGGAGCTGGCACGGCGACAGCCGTGACTGAGGGAGTTCATTCTTCCCAAATGGCCGTTGCGCCGCAGGGCACAACGCCGCCGGTGGCGGAAACGGGCAGGCCGATCTCATCACAGCTGGTCTTGCCGCCAAAGCGGGGCACCAGCGTGGTCTTGAGCATATACTCCATGACTGCGGGGGACAGGCCGGTGGTGTAGCTGTTGACCGCAAAGAAGAGGGGCGTATCGCTCAGCACTTCCTCGCACTGGCTGATGAGCTCGTAGATGCAGTCCTCCAGCTTCCAGATCTCGCCGCCGGGGCCGCGGCCGTAGCTGGGCGGGTCCATGATGATACCATCGTAGGTGTTACCCCGGCGCTTTTCCCGGGCCACGAACTTGGCGCAGTCGTCCACCAGCCAGCGGATGGGCCGGTCAGCCAGACCACTGGCCACGGCATTGTCCTTGCCCCACGCTACGATGCCCTTGGAAGCATCCACATGGCAGACAGTAGCGCCCGCAGCGGCACAGGCCAGCGTTGCGCCGCCGGTGTAGCCAAACAGGTTCAGCACCTTGACAGGGCGGCCTGCCGCGCGGATCTTTCTGGCGTACCAGGCCCAGTTGACGGCCTGCTCCGGGAACACACCGGTATGCTTGAAGCCGGTGGGGCTGACGATGAGGGTCAGCTTGTCCTCGCCCTCACCGCAGGAGATCTTCCACTTCTCAGGCAGACGGCGGCGGTACTCCCACTCTCCGCCCCCCTGATTGGAGCGGTGGTAGATGGCATCGGCCTTGGCCCAGAGCGGGCTCTGCTTCTCGGTTTTCCACACCACCTGCGGGTCGGGCCGGATGAGGATGGTCTCTCCCCAGCGCTCCAGGCGGTTGCCGCCGGTGGCATCCAGCAGCTCGTAATCTTTCCAACTATCTGCAGGGCGCATAAGCGTCCTCCTTTCTCTCTTCAAACGGCTCAGAACAGGCTCTGCTGGCCGTTGTCCTCCGGGCTTCCGGTCTCGGGGGCTTTCAGGCCCAGGTGCTCATAGGCAAGGCGGGTGGCACAGCGGCCCCGGGGGGTGCGGGTCAGAAAGCCCATCTGCATCAGGTAGGGCTCACACAGGTCCTCCAGCGTCACGGCCTCCTCGCCCAGCGCCGCCGCCAGCGTTTCCAGGCCCACAGGGCCGCCGTTGTACATCTCAATGATGGCACGGAGCAGGCTGCGGTCCAGCTCGTCCAGACCCAGCGCGTCCACATCCATCCGCTTCAGGCTCATCAGGGAAACATCCCGGTCAATGATGCCATCCCCCAGCACGGTGGCAAAGTCGCGGACACGCTTCAAGAAGCGGTTTGCCACGCGGGGGGTGCCCCGGCTGCATTTGGCCAGCTCGTAAGCGCCCTCCGGGGTGATGGGCTGGTCGAGGATGCCCGCCGAGCGCTGGATGATCCGGCTCAGCTCATCGGGGCTGTACAGCTCCAGCTTGAGCAGCACACCGAAGCGGTCCCGCAGGGGGCCGGTGATCTGGCCCGCACGGGTGGTAGCGCCCACCAGCGTGAAGCGTGGCAGGTTGATCCGGATGCTCTGGGCGCTGGGGCCCTTGCCGATCATAATATCCAGCGCGTAATCCTCCAGCGCCGGGTAGAGCACTTCCTCCACCTGCCGGGACAGGCGGTGGATCTCATCAATGAAGAGCACATCGCCTTCCTGCAGATTGGTCAGCAGGGCGGCAAGGTCGCCGGGCTTCTCAATGGCCGGGCCGCTGGTGATGCGGATCTGCACCCCCATCTCGTTGGCGATGATGCCCGCCAGCGTGGTCTTGCCCAGGCCCGGGGGGCCATAGAGCAGGATGTGATCCATAGGCTCACCGCGCCGCTTGGCGGCTTCCAGATAGATTTTCAGGTTCTGCTTGACCTTGTCCTGTCCGATGTAGTCCTCCAGATGCTGCGGGCGAAGGCTGTTTTCCTCGTTGTCCGCCACCGTTAAGCCGGGCTGCATCATTTTTGCGCCATAGAGCGCGGTTTCGTCCTGCATGGATTACCTCCTGCCTGCCATGCCCCGCAGGGCCAGCTTGATGATCTCTTCCACGGGAAGGCTTGCGTCGATCTTGGAAACGGCCAGGGCTGCTTCGCTCTGGCTGTACCCCAGCGAGACCAGCGCCGCAATGGCCTGCCCGGCTCCCTGTGCGGCGGGGGCGGCAGTGGCCGCGCCCACATCCTCGAGGTTGATGCCATCCACAAAGCCCTTTGCTACCTTATCCTTCAGTTCCAGCACGATGCGCTGGGCCAGCTTGGGGCCCACGCCGGATGCCGCCTTGAAGGCCTTGTGGTCGCCCGCCGAGATCGCCAGCGCCACCCGGTCAGGCTCCATGACGCTCAGGATTGCAAGGCCCACCTTGGGGCCCACACCGGAAACGGCAGTCAGCAGCTCAAAGCAGCTCTGCTGCTCCTCGGTGGCAAAGCCGTACAGGCTGATGTCATTTTCGGTCACGCTCATCACGGTGTAAAGGGTGGCTTCCCGGCCCACCCCGGGTAGTGCGCCCGCAACGCTGGTCGGGCACTGTACATAGTAGCCCACCCCGCCGCAGCTCACCACCACAGCGTTCAGGGTCTTTTTGATGATTTTTCCGGATAGACTGTAAATCATAGTTTTCCTCCAGCAGCCTTCCCCTCTCAGTCTCGCATTCGCTCGCCAGCTCCCCCAAAGGGGGAGCCAAAGCATCGAATTGGGCGGCTGCTACTATACCAAAAGCCGCGATTGCCTCTCCCTTCGGGAGAGGTGGCAATGCGCAGCATTGACGGAGAGGGCTCAGATCGGCCCAACGCCCCTTCTTGCAAAGCGGTTCAGCTGGTTGCCGTTGGTATGGCAGAAGGTGATAGCCATGGCCAGTGCATCGGCGGTATCATCGGGCTTGGGCACAGCAGGCAGATGCAGCAGGATGCGGGTCATCTCCTGCACCTGCTTTTTCACGGCCTTGCCGTAGCCGGTAACGGCCTGTTTCACCTGCATGGGGGTGTACTCGTAGATGGGGATGCCCGCCTGCGCCGCCGCCAGCAGGATGACCCCGCGGGCCTCAGCCACGCCGATCACGGTGGTCTGGTTGTGCTGGTAGAACAGCTTTTCGATGGCAAGCACCTCGGGCT
>ENA-OYWH01001040-OYWH01001040.1-human-gut-metagenome-genome-assembly--contig:-NODE-1040-length-13584-cov-5.243403_pt1 | contig 13584 bp, 9 predicted proteins | sample MGYA00244168_ERZ653393 | MGnify/ENA primary metagenome ERZ653393 (study PRJEB26926, sample SAMN06165164) | human gut metagenome | biome: ENVO:00009003; feature: ENVO:2100002; material: ENVO:00002003...
GCATACGAGAGCTAGTACGGTCTCGTGGGCTCGGAGATGTGTATAAGAGACAGATTCCATAATATGCAGGAAGTACTTTCAGAGTCATTAAGCGCAAAATGGAAGAACTTGGGAGATGCTATCGACATTATGATGGCTGACATTGCAGAATCCATGAATGGTACTTTGAAAGGAACCGCCGAAATTCTTACTGAATTGACTTCAAACTGGCAATCCCTTGTTCCGGTGATCGAAACTGCGGTTATTGCATTTGGAAGTCAGCGCGTAGCTGCTTTTGCCGTGAATCGTGCAATGGGAGAAGAAAATGTATTGCTTATTAAAAGTGCTCTTGCTTCAAAGAGGAAGGCGGCATCAAATCTTATTGTAGCCCAAAGTTACAGGACTCTGAACGCGGCTGAAAAAGGGGTAATTGCATCCAGTAGAACAATGAGTACTGCTGATTGGAAATTACTTGCATCCAGTGGGCAGCTTACTAAAGAATATGCTTTGCGTTTAATGGCACTCGGTCGATTGAAGTCAGGACAAGCCGGACATATTGCCCAGTTATTAGGTATAACAAAGGCTGAAATGAAAGCTGCTCTTAGCACGAGCCGTTACACCGTGATGATGTACTCTCTCGGAGCCGGGATAAGAAGTGTAGGACTTGCATTGAAGTCTCTTGTCTGGAATCCATATACAGCCATATTTGCCGGATTAGCTCTCATTATGAGCGGATGGCAGAAAATGGAGCAAAAGAGTGAAGATATGAAACAACGTATCGAAGAACTCTCTCAAACAGCACAAGAAGGATATAAAAACTTGGAAAAGCAACTTCTCAAGTTCAACGGGATAGATACTGCACAGGTAAACGGTGACGGTTTGATAACTGCTATCAAAGAAATTAAAGAAGTTCTGAAAGATTATACTCCTGATGTAAACAACATATTTAAAGAAGCTGATGCTATTGAGGATTTAGCTGAACGATATATCTTCCTTCGTAATACTTTGTTGGATGCCAAAGAAGCATATAAGATTCTGAATGATATTCGCTCTGTTGGGGAAACTGCAAATGAGGCAACTGACGGATGGTTTGATTATTCGTTAGTTGAAAATATCGAAGATTATTTGGATGCTTTGGCTGATGCTAATAAAGAGTTGATGGGCATTGGCAAATATCGGATAGAGATAAATAATGCCATACAAGAAGCGGCAAAGGGAGATGTTGAGTTTGCAAAGGCTATTGATGGAAAACCATTGGAAGATCAAATTCGGATAATGACCGTATATAAAAACGCATGGATGAATGTATCTTCTTCATTAAATAGGTCTTCATTATCAGCATCAAAGGCATTAGCGGCTTTTGCTTATGAAAATGCACATGCTATGAGTGTTTTGAATAATGATGTTCTTCCTGATTTGAAAATCTATGCTGATAGCGTGAAAAATCAGTTGGAAGCTAAAGGATGGGATTTTTCAAATTTGACAAAAGCACAAGTTGAATCTCTCCGCATGTTAATCAATGATATGCTCGGTAAAATCAAAGGTATGACACCGGAGATCGAGCGCATGTTGGGCACCCAAATTCTGACTGTGGAATATAAGATAGAACCTGTTATTGTTGGATACACAGAGAAAGTGTTGTATGGATCATTAGCAGGAAAGATAAAGAAATTCCAAGAAGAGCTTGCTACCAAACCGGGAGGTATGGTGAAAAATAAGCCAATACAGATGTTTACAGATAAAGAACTTGAAACCATGACTTCCGATGAAAAGATAGTGGAGGCGTTGGACGACAAGGTAAAAGAGGCTGCATTGGCTGTTAAAGCGGCTGAACGTATAAAGAGCAATACGGATGCTATAAATGATGCGCAAGCTGTTTATGACTTCTATAAGGCTGTACGAGAGAATTTCCTTAATAAAGGTGATAAGGATGATTTTGGAAAAGACTTGGGAAAGAAAGACCCGGCGTTGGAGGCATTGAAGGAACGCTTTAAGCAAGTTAAAGATTTCATGTCTATGTACGAGAAGTTAAGTGATACCTATGGTAAAGCAGAAGCCCTTTTCCGTACAAAACAAAGCGGACTATTTGCTTCAGGCTTGTTCAAAGGTTCCACGGTGGAGTCTATTTCCGTAGATGCCCGTAAAGAAGTTGAGAAGATACTAAAAGAATCAGGTGACAAGACTAAGGATAGACGCTCTTTGACAGAAAGCGCATATACTTACAATATTGATTTGGCGGCGAAAGTTGATAAAGAATCTCTCCAAAAGGCTATATCTGAAATTGAGAAGTTTGTTTCGGATACAACAAAGAAATGGGATTTATATAAACAGCTTCTTAATGCCGGAGCAAGTAAGAAGGATGCTTCTGTATTCGCCTTTGGTGTAATGACAGATTATGAAAAGAAGTCTGAAGAATTAAGGGATTCCATACAGAAGAAGATGGAAGAAAAAGGCGTTTATGTTCCTTTTACTTTCACAGAACAAGAAGCAACTGAAGCTCTTGGCGGTAAAGAAGGGGTATTGTACAAGCAATTCTTTAAAGCATGGAAGGAAGCCAAAGATGCTATTGAAAAAGATAGTTTAGAGGTGAAGCTGAAAGAAGTAACAGCTATCAATAAATACAAGTCCATTGCAGAAAAGATACGTGATTTGAGTGAAAAATACGCTCCACTTACCGGAGGATTTATCGGTGACGGTGGAGAACTCTTTGGCAATGAAGATGGCATGTCTCCCGGTCAAAAAGCATTGTTTACCGAATACAAAGAAGAAGTGGCAAAGTTGAAAGGGCAATTACTTGAACTTCTTCCGGTATGGGAACAAATCTTTGGCGACCAAACGTATAAATCATACGGTCAGATACAGCAAGCCTCAACTACTGCACAACAGATAGTTGATAATGCGAAGATAACTAAGAATAAAGATGGTAAGCCAGTTTCATATACTTCTTGGTATAATGACTCGGAGGGTAATCGTGTTGATGTTTCCGGGCAATATTCTCAAATTGAGAAGTTGAGAAAGGCTATCCATGATTTGTACAAGGAAGGATTGAATAAAAATCCTTTCGCCACCCTTGCAAAGAACATCAAAGACCTGTTCTCGAATGATGCTGATGATGATAGAGATTTATCAGAAAAATTGGCAGCAGTTGGAGAAAGTGCCGCCGAAAGTGCTGAACTTGTGGGAACATTTGCTGGGCAGATGTCTGATATGTTCGATTCTTTAGGAAATGAGAGCATGGCAGATTCTATGGGTAATGTGCAGGATGCTATGACTTCGGTAAGTAATATCGGTCAGGGATTTGCTAAAGGAGGTATCGTTGGTGGTATTGCTGCCGCAGCCGGAGAAGCCGTAAATTGGATTGGTAAGATTGCGCAAGCCCATGATAAAAAACTGGATAAAGCCATTGAGAAAAGCAAGGAACGTGTTCAGCATCTAAAGAATGTTTATGAGCAAATAGATGCGATCCTCGAAAAAACATTGGGTAGTGGAACTGAACTAAAACTAATTGATGCAGAGAATGATAAGGTTAGACTAAATCAGTTGAACGGGCAAATAGATGCCATTCGTAACAAAGGCAAAATAAACATATTTGATATGATGTCCTTGTCAAAGTATGCTGCGGAATCGGCTAAATTACAAAAACGTGTCAAGGCATATAATGAAGGAGGTGCTTACGGTTATCAACGTGCTTTGTTGCAGGAACAGCTTTCGGAGGTGGAACAACAACGAAGGGATGAACTTGACAAGAAGAAGACTGACGACAGTAAGGTTGAAGACTATAACAATCAGATTGCAGAGTTGAAGCAACAGATTAAGGATTTTGCCGAGGATGCTGCGGATTCTCTTTATGGAATTAATCTGAAAGATTGGGCTTCACAGTTGGGGGATGCTTTGTATGAGGCATGGCAAAAAGGAGAAGATGGTGCTGAAGCCTTTAAAAAGAAAGCTGCGGAAATTATGGGTGATGTAATGAACTCTGTTCTGAAACTTGCCATTCTTGAACCAGCTATGAAAAATCTTCAAACCATGTTATTCGGTGAAGATGGTATGAGTGGAATGTTTGGCTCTGATTTTAAACTTGATGATAGTGAGCTTGAAGACATTGCCGACTACCTGATGGGTGTGAGTAGTAAGACAGATGATTACTATGATGCACTTGATAAGCTGAATGAGTATATGGAGAAGAAATACGGAGTCAGTATGAAAGAAGAAGCTGAAAGTTCCGGTTTAAGCAAGGGTATCGAAGGGGTAACTGAAGACACCGCCAATTTGCTTGCTTCATATATAAATGCCATACGCGCTGATGTTGCCGCAAAGTTGATTCTTGTGAGACAGCTTATCGAGGAATATTACCCGCAAATGAATATGATTGCCCAAGCCCAGCTTACGGAACTCAAAGCTATTGCTAAAAATACGGCTGATAACGTAGCATTGGTTACTGAAATCAGAGATATGTTAAGTGCTGCGAGAATAGACAAAAATCGTGGTTTCTATTTAAAATAATACGGTCATGGATAAACTGAATAAAGATTTACGTGATAAAGCCATTCTCTACGGTTTGTGTGAGCAATGGACAAATGATTGGAGTGAAAATCGTAATAAACAGGAGTTGATTGAAATGTGGCTCCGGGGGATTGATTTTGCAATACTGCATAATTATCCGACAAATGAGTTTATTAAAGAGGCTTTTCCACAAGAACTATTGAAGGGAAATAACATATTTGTAGATTGCCCGGTTGGTGGAGTGAATCTCAATCATAAAGCGGTGATTTGTGGAGACTGCAAAGGTGCATTGATTTTTGATGGTTATGCGTCATGTGATATATATGTCCGGCATACGAGCAAAATTCATATTGACGCATCTAAATTCTCTAAAGTATTCGTGAATTTGTATGATGATGCAGAAGTCACAATAAAACAAAAGGATATTGCAAAAGTCTATGTTTACCTTCATGGTTCTAATTGCCATGTGAAGTATGAAGGTGAAGTGTTAGTGAGAGAAAGCCGGGGTTAGTTCCCGGCTTTATTCATTGCAAATTCAATCCATTGGCAATACTTATTTATATATTTATTCCACTGTTCGGAGTCGGAATATAAGAAGTAGGGTTCGCTATGTGGTTGCCCCTTTATATCAATCATCTTCCCGGATTTTAACTTTATAAGAATCCTTTTGAATGGAGCCTTTAAGATCGGTTCTTCTTTGGTTTCAATAGTTTTAGAAGCTGTTAATGCGCCCGCAACTGCGCCGATACCACCCAAAGCAATACCACCTATAATAGCTCTCTTTACCATATTGCCAGTATTTGTTTTTATAGTTGTTTTGGATGGATTTTGTCTCTGAATAATTTCTTCTGTTATTTCGTAACTATCAATATCTGAAAATTGATAGAATGTTCCTTCTATGCTTATTTTCTTGTTCTTTTTGTGTAATACCAATATCCCATTTCCGCCATTTTCATTTATGGTAGTGTTGAATGGAGAAGATAGATATATTTTATCTTGTTTCATTAGTTCATTTTTTAGTTCATGTTTATTCCAAAGTATAGTGATAGTGTACTATCTAAGACATTTTCTATTCATTTTAATGTAACCGCAAAAATATTAATAAAAAAGCCAACATACCAAATTTATCAACATGTTTGATAACAGAAATAGAAAATATTCATATTTATCTTTGAAATAATAGAAAATATATATAGTTTTGTAGCGTAATAAAAAGAATAAAAGCCAAAAGAGCTTGTTATTGGAGTTTAATAGCCCCAATAGCAAGCTCTTTTTTTATTGTCATACAAAACGAGGTAATGGTAGAGGCATATAGCATATTGTTTCAGAAAACTTCAGACGGTGCGAAGGTGAAAGACCTTCTTACTGAATGGAAGATGGTGTGTACCGATTTCCCATTTGAATTGTATCCTGAAACAAAGGATTTGCCAAAACGTGATTGGGCTGACGAAAACGGAGAGGATACTTTCATCCCTGACGTATTACCACTAAAGGCTTATGATCTTGAAGCTGGAATATGTTATACAGGTGAAATGGCAACCGCCTATGATAAGATTGTGTCATTTTTAGGCTACCTGATTGGAGAAGATGGCAATGGTGCCACTTTGAAGGTGTATAATCCTCATACCAATATAGGAAGGCAGAATTTGTACTTTCTTGGAGCGAGTAGCTATGACTTCCGTTCGACTAAAGATGGTGATGTTGTCATGTTTAAGGTGAAGTTCCGGGTAACTGACCCAAAGACGGAAATTGTTCCTTCGTACAGTATTGATATGGCTACGGTTTTAGCATTAGTAGAAAAGAAGAGATAATATGTGGAAGGTATATGACAAAACAGGAACAAAGGTGCGCTGTGAGGTACGAAAAGTACAATACAGTGGTACTTTTATGGGTGAGTGTTTTGTAAATACGACCATATACTCTGAACTACCGATTGATTTTGAAATTGGAGATTACTTCATTTACCGTAATGAACAATTCACAATAAATTATGACCCAAGTGTTTTAAAGAAAGCCGGAGCAAAAAAGAGCGGTGAGTCTTATGTCTATGATGGCGTAAAGTTCAATAATGATTCGGATGAACTAACTCGATGTGATTTTCTTGATTATATTCTTGCAGATAATTACGTTCATTTTTCTTCGCTTCCAAATTTTAGCTTCTTCGCGTCAAGCATACAGGATTTGGCTGATCGGATACAAGCTAATCTTGATCGTGTTTATACTGACGAACAAAAGTGGACGGTTGAAGTACACCCGGAATATGTTGATACAACCAATGTAAATATTGATGTCAGCAAGATTAAGGTATGGGGTGCTTTGGATTTCATCAAGTCGAAATTCAATGCAAATTTCATTATTCGCGGACGGAAGATAATTATTGGTACCGCCGGAGTAGTAATTGATAATGTTTTTCAATATGGGAAAGGCAAAGGATTAGTTGAGATTCAGCGTGTGGCTGAAAGTAATCAGCAAATAACTACCCGCCTTCGTGTATATGGAAGCACGAGGAATCTTCCAGTTAGATATTACAATAAGTTGTCGGACGCATCTCTTACCAATTATCTGCCTAACAACATGGCAGTACAAAATTTGATGTTACCGGATTTTCCTCGTAAGGCACTTGATGTTTATATTGATAGTCCGAACATATCGGTGCTTGGAATCCGGGAGGATAGCATCTATTTCGATGGAAGTGACGAGTCATTACCAGAGATTTATCCGTCAATGGAAGGCATGACTGCGGAGCAACTTATTGGTGCCGGAATATCATGCAGTATTGATTCCGGGGACAATGGAAACTTGGACGAGATTGTGACGGATGCAACCGAAAAGGATGGCAAAGCGATCAGCGATGATGGTACATGGGATCAGTTGAAAGATGGCGAGGATATTCCACCATTTCTTTTAACTCTTAAAGATGTTGGTTTTGATATAAATGACTATCTGACCGAAGAAACTGCCACCATCAGTATGAAAGATGGTATGTGTGGTGGACGAGAATTTGAGATTACCAAATGTGAGAAAAAAGGTAATAAATACATTCTCACTTGCAATCGTGTTTATGATGATGGGCTGAAGCTCTATTTTCCATATAAGCATTACAATATAAAAGCCGGAGATAAATTCGTGCTTTTGAATATTGATATGCCGGAAGTGTATATATCTGCTGCCGCCCAACGCCTATTGAAAGCTGGTAAGGAGTATTTAGCAAAAAATGATTATGTACGCTATACCTATGAAGTGAAGATTGACGAGATATACATGGCTCGGCATACGCAACTTTACAGCTTACTGAAGGAAGGCGACTTAATGCTATTCACTGAATCCGATTTTAATATTGACGGAAGTATCATTATTGATTCATTGAGGATAACTGAAGGAGAAGGGCTTGTTCCAACTTATGAGGTGACATTGGCAAATGAGAAATCTGTCGGTACTCTTGAAAAGATACAAAATGCAATAGATTCTATTGGAGGCGGACAAGGTTCAGGCGGATATAACAGCCAACAAATTAACAGCTTGATTCGGACATTTGGAAGTAAGTTGTTCCTCTCTAAAATTTCTGATGATATTGCTCAAGGAGTAATCCAGTTTCTCAAAGGTGCTGTCTTCGGTGAATTTGCTGAAGGTATTGCTGGCTTTGGAGGCAAGATAGACCAATTCGGTTCTGCGTGGCTTGATTCATTATCTATCCGCAAGTTTTTGGAAGTACCTGAACTGCGATATAACCGGATAAGTATTGAGGTAGGTAATAGCTGGAACGCTCCCGGAGGTGGAGTTATAGAAAGTGTGGTTCCTGATACTGATGTTGATGGGAACATTCTTAATACGGGAACAATAATGCTACACTTGCAAGACAAAGAAATTGGCAAAGTTGCCGTGGATGATATTTGTCAGGGGATATTCCATGATGGAATGACGTTGGACAATAATTTTTCAGATGATTATGACGACGGCATAGGAAACTTTCAATTTTCAGGATTTTATACCTGTTATTTTCGTATTACGGAAATTTTGGAGGCTAGAAGAAACAGTAAGTTCCGGTATATGCTTCGTGGAGTAAGTGACCGTTGGAGATTTTTGTTCCACCCGTGTGAGGCAATGCACTTTGTCGGATACGGAAATTTCACTGATAAATCACGTCAGACTTCTCGCTATTCTACTCGAACTTATGAACGCTATTTGCGTGGAGTGAATGACTGGGAGTTTACTTCAGATAATATCGGGGCACAATTTGGTGATTTGAGCAACCTGTCTGTCTTCGGAATGAACATGGAAGGTTATTCTGCTTATTTGAATAACATATACATGACCGGAGTTATTGAACAGCTTGAAAACTACCCGGTACGCATTGAGATAGATACGCAAGGAGATAATTTTCTTGCTTTTGGCGAGACTATGGACATTACATGCAGGGTATTCAAAGGTTGGAGTGATATAACCGATACTGTAACAAAATGGAGAATAACCCGTGATAGTGGTGATACGGCAGATGATGAAGCATGGGCAATCAAGAATAAAAACTTTGCCGGAAATATAACACTTGCTTATGAAGACCTCGGAGATAACGCTATCACATCTGTAAGTACATTATTTACTGTTACGGCAACAAATAAAACTGATACGGCGAAAGCTATTATAAGTATATAGAGTATGGAAAGTATAAAGAAAAGAATTAGAAAAGATTTTCAGCCATTGACTATTGCAGTCAGCTTGAAAATTATGACTCCGAATAGCCCGGCTTCGCAAGTATATAATAGTGAGAATGGTGAATATGAGCCTGATCGTGGCGTTACTCCGCTTGTGATTCTGCCGGAAGTTATTGCTAATTGTACGGATGGTAGCTGGAATACTCCTTATGCAAATGAATTACTTTCCGAAATGAAGTGGTATATCAACGGAAAAGAGGCTTCAACCGTGGCTTCTTGGAATGGAAAGTATTCTATTGATACTGTTGGCTCGACTCGCGGTGCAATTACGATCAACCGCAATGTTTCTCCGGGAGAAAGTTTTGAGCTTCATTTTGAAGGTGTAGTTGCCGATACTCGATTGGGTGCAAATATTCCAGTGAAGACGGATACTATAACTCTTTCCACAGTAGATAAAAGTGAAGATGAATACAGCTTATCAATCGGAGACGACCAAATCATCCGGTACAATCCATTTGAAGATGCTTTGCTGCTGTATGATTATAAAGTTGCTAATGGTTTGACTACGGCTTCAACATCTGCACGCAATGCTGCGCTGAACGAAAACGCATACGAACGCTCTATTTCTGTATCTGTACATAAAGGAGATACACTTTTGTCTTCTGGTTATACATTGAATTTATACAGTATCGGTAGTGGTGGTGTCTTGACACAGCTTACAACTGCCAAACATGAAATAATCACTCTTACCTCAACAAAGATCACTATGGATTTGAGGCTGATAGAAAAAGGTGATTTTCTCTTGGTTGTAAATGTTGGTGGAAAAGAAAAAGCAAGGAAACAGTTTTCCATTAACCGGGTCTATCCCAAATTCGATGTGGAACCAGCAAGCGGAGTTTCCATTAATCCGGGTGAGACAACTCACTATAATAAAGTAATGGTGCATTACAATGGAAATATCGTTCCGGTTCCTGCCCCAATTTTAAAGATGGTATGGTTTACTGATACAGATAACTTAACCGGGGTACAACATAATGAAGGAACTGAAACAGTGATAACATTATCCCGTACTGGAATTGGCAATACATATCTTGATGATTGGCTTGATATATATGTAGAAGCGGAACAGAAGCCGATATTCAAAGTTATGACTGATGCTTCGGGTACAGAATATACAGATAAAAGTGGGAATGTTTACATAAACTGATAATTATGAGATATGTAGTAGCAAAAACCAAAACGGTCACTAATGCTGGGATCAGTGATAGTGGACACAGGACAAAGAAAGGATTTATCATTATCAATGAAAAAGAGATAATGAATAGTGATTTCCTCGAAGGTGATTTTGAAGCTCGCGTTCAAATACTTGGAGGTACAACATATACAAACGTGGAAATAAATAACATTATAAACGAAGGAGGATGGAATTATGGCTTATGATTACAGTGCCCAAAATAGTATTACCATCAAGCGGTTACGAGCGAATGATAGCTTGACACTTAGTTTTGACAATAACGGAATACCTCTGTTTCAGGGTGTAGATGCTGAAAGTGGAGTCGTATCGCCGGATTGGACGAAAGCGGCAAACCAACCGATAAGAACTCCGAAGGTTATTTCATCGCATGGGCTGGCAGTCGCATTGTCAAACCATACTTGGACATACAATGGCGTAGCATTAAAATTTAATGGTGCGGAAAGTAGCGGATGGAAGACTGATAGCACCGGAAAGTTTCAAATGAATACTACTACCGGAGCTATTAAGATTATTGCCAATTTAGCAAGTAAGACCAATATTGCCGGGGATACTCTTATTTATTCGTGTGTGGCTACGGTTGCCGGAGTAGAGTATAACTTGACAAAGGATTTACCTATTGTAATTCAAAACATAGGTGCAAGTTCATATTATCTTGCCATTCTTGCCACAACCGAACAGCTAACAAGTAAGATTACTTCAACTTCATTGCAGACAAAATTATATCTCGGAGCAAATGAAGCATCAGACTATTATGTGAAATGGTACAAAGATACGGCGGCATGGGCAGACAAAAACGGTCAAAAAACAATTACTGTTGGAAGAGGTGATGTTGATGGTACTCAACTGTTCATTGCTGAAGTGTACAAGTCTTCCAGTGACTCACAGCCTTTAGCACGTTCGGGTATCCGTATTATTGATACCGCAGATGAATTTCAGGTTGTATGTTACATTTCTTCAGCCAATAAAGAGGTGGATACAGGTAGCCCGGTGACTGTTAGTGCAAAAATTGTCAATATGACTACCGGAGCGACATATTCCCCTTCGTCTGCTGCATGGACAATGAATATAATGGATAAGGAAAACTGGAAGAGTCTGAAATCATCATCTACAAACAGCATATCAGTAACAACAACTGAAACAGATCGTAATGGTAATCTGTATGACGTAGATGTAGTTGCAGAATGTAACTTCAATTAATAATTAATCAAATACAAAATTATGGCATCAAAAACTTTAGGAAGTGAAACCACGGTACAATCTATGCTAAGAAGCAATAGTGTACTTGTTGAGATTGACGGTAATGTTCGCCGTATTTCATTGGATAATCTGATGAACGCAATTAATACAGGTAATGAACAACTCCTGCGACAAGTCGCATGGGGCATCCCTTTAAAGCATAAGGTTCAGAGTAGTACTGCGTATGGAGTTGTAGGAAATACGGCTGCATGGGCTGAATATAAACGAATGAGTGGGCGTTATCTCGTTAATAACGCCGGGAAAGCCTCTAAACTATCTCCGAATAATTCAGGGGTATTTGCCGATGGTACTGCACTCGATGAATCCAAAGGACATGTAATGTTCATTTCTCCGCGTTTATACTTTTTAGTTAAGACTGACAGTGTAAGCGGAATACCCTATTTATGGTTAAGCATGTATCCAATCGGAGGACATTATATCGGCGGTGCCAATGGTGGGCAATATAACTGTATCGGTGCGTATAAAGGTTCTATGTCAGGTAGTTCGCTTGTTTCTCGTTCCGGGGTAGCTCCGGCGGGAAGTAAGACTATCAATGCCTTTTGGAATGCTGCACAAGTGAATGGTAAAGATTGGGGATTGACTGACTACGATCAACGTAAACTTATTATGATGCTGGGCTTGTCTGAATATGGAGATACCAATATTCAAGCAAATTTAGGTTATGGAGTAGGTGGCAGTTCAAGTTTGGATTTATGGGGTGCTGCGGCATCATTGAAAACCGGAGCAACAAAGAGTCTTGGTGATAACTGGGGAAAGATTGGCATTTCTGTTGTAAATGGAAGTAACACAGGCGTGAATTGTTCCCGCGTGAACATGATGGGTATTGAAGACCCTTATGGATGGCAATGGGAAGATATACAAGGGGTATATTGTGGAAACTCTGCCAATGATACACAAGACGGAACCGAAATATTCATTTATAAAGGCAACCGACTTCCGACTACTGCTGAAGTATCGACTCACCCTAACGGGGAATACCGACAAGCAACCCGTATAACAACAAGTGGATATGTACAAGAAATTATGGCGGGTGACAACTTCGATATTTTCCCGGCAAAAATTGGAGGTGGAAGTACATCTTATTGGGCTGACTATTCTTGGGCTAACAACACTGGGCAGCTGGTCTTTTGGGGCGGTGGTGCGTATTACGGTGCGTACTGCGGCTTGGCGTTTGCGACCTCGAATTACGCTTGGTCGTCCTCGACTGCGAGTGTCGGCTCTCGCCTTGCTTATTATGGAAATTTAACATTCGTTACGGGTGCTGAATTGATGGCGTCTTGATAGCTGAAATAAACTTAGTTCTTTGAAATACAAATAGTTACAAATCCGTTTACAGCGTCACGTTCTCGAACAACGAATAGCGTGACGCCCCCGACAGGGGTGGACGGTTGGCGGAAGGGAACAAGAGCTGGTCTTTTGGGGCGGTAATGCGAATAACGGTGCGAACTGCGGCTTGGCGTATGCGAACTCGAATAACGCTTGGTCGAACTCGAATGCGAATGTCGGCTCTCGCCATACTTATTATATCGTGGAGAAATCTGCGAGTTCCCTGAACCATGACCCTGCAATATTATGGTTGCAGCGTAGTAACCAACAAGTTACGATGTCAAAAAATCACGAGCGGAAAGGTCTGTTTCTCTTGCGAACACAGACAAGCGGTGTTAGTAGGTTTATTCTCGAAAGCTCCGGGCAAATTATTCAAGCAAGCAAAATGGGCTTGCAATATCGGAATAATCAATATAGGTCTGAAGAAGACAAATTAGAAGTATGGTGTAAATTTTAAATAGAAGGTAATGACTAAGAGAAGAGGATTTTTGATAGAACAGATTGCTGATATGGATAATCTTCGGGAAGCGGATAGGGATGCACAGGATGGAAAGGTAAAGAAGAACCGATTTATCCGCCGTCATAACGCTGTCTCTTATACACATCTGACGCTGC
>ENA-OYWH01001057-OYWH01001057.1-human-gut-metagenome-genome-assembly--contig:-NODE-1057-length-13355-cov-9.621128_pt1 | contig 13355 bp, 14 predicted proteins | sample MGYA00244168_ERZ653393 | MGnify/ENA primary metagenome ERZ653393 (study PRJEB26926, sample SAMN06165164) | human gut metagenome | biome: ENVO:00009003; feature: ENVO:2100002; material: ENVO:00002003...
GCCAAAGATGCCCCAGAGGGCAATGGTTCGGATTTAGGTTGCTTCGCTCCACCAAAAAACCTCAGCGTATACAATACGTTGAGGTTTTTGTTTTGTAACAAGGCTAAACTCATAGGGCGGGTGGATTCGAACAGCTGCGGCGCTGTCGCAGAAGACAGCGTAAAAACAGCCCAGTGGGCTGTTTTTAGTAGCGCGGCTCGCGTAATCCACCCGCGCCCACCAAAAAGCCTCAACATATACAATACGCTGAGGTTTTTGTTTTGTGACGAGATTAAACTTATAGAGCGGGTGGATTCGAACAGCATCGACCCGCCGAATAGTCCGGCGGGTAAAAAAGCCCCTGTGCAACAGCGACGACCGCTGCCAGCGGCAGAAACAGGGAGGAGCTGTTGGGGCTGCGGCCAGCAGGATGCGCGTGCCGCCCAAGGCACGATGCAGCCGCTGAGATCCGCGACCCAGGTTCCTTTTCTGCGCGGCTCGCGACATCTGCCCGCACACATATTGCATCTGTCCCTGACCTGTGATACCATACAGGTAACTGAAACAACACAGACGGAGGACTTTTTCTATGATCTACGATACCCTGAACAACCTGCCCAACTATCTGGGCGTAAGCGACAATCTGGACACCGTGATCGAGTACATCATGGCGCGGGATATCACCACCCTGCCTGCCGGGCGCACCCGCATCGATGGGGACAAGGTGGTGGTCACCGTGAGCACCGTCACGCCCCAGACCTCCGACAAGGCACTGTTCCAGCGGCACGACAATCACATTACGCTGGAGACTGACTTGGACGGCAGTGAGCTGTTTGAGGTAAGCCTTGCGGAGCTGACGCCCACCAAGCCAACCGATGAAGCCGCCGACACCACCGTAGGCACTGCCGGTACCAGCATTGCCGGAATGCTGTGCGAGGGACGCTTTGCCTTGTATCTGGCGGGGGAACCGTATAAATCCGGCCTGAAGGCGCAGGGCTGCGGCAAGCTGAAAAAAGCCGTGTTCAGCATTGAGCTGGACCCGGACGAGGAAGAAACGGAAGAATAACTGAAAGGAGACTTTCTGTATGGGATTTTTTGCTGTACTGGCTGCAAGTCTGTTTGCCGTATTTATTTTTACTGTATTCGGCGGCTATTCGCTGCTGCTCTGGTGTCAGCAGTCCCTGTGGATGGTCGTTCCTCCCGCGCTGGTGCTGGCCGTTCTGGTCTGGACATTTTTGAAAATGGACGATAAGATCACCGCCCTGCAAAAGCGGGTGGACGAGCTGGAAGCCGCACAAAAAAGCACGGAGAAGCTTGAAAAATAATACAGCGCCGCCCTTCGTAGAGAAACCTCTCTGCAAAGGACGGCGCTGCTTTTTTTGTGAACGCTTTCACGTTGGCCTGCCGGTGGTTACAGATTTAACAGAACATTCACCCGGAAGATCTGCTCCTCGGTCTCCAAATGCAGATTGCCGTTATATTTGTGCACTACCATCTCGGCAGATACCAGCCCGATGCCGGTGCCCTCGTGCTTGGTGGAGTGCAAGATACCCTGCTGCTTTTTCAGCATGCCGTCGTAACGGTTCTCCACCACAAGCCCCAGCATGGCGGGACTGAGCATCTGCGCCATCACCTGCACCCGGCGCTGCTCCGGCGGCAGCTTCTGGCTGGCGTGCAGGGCGTTTTCCAGCAGATTGCCCAGAATGGTGCACAGGTCGGCCTCCGGCATGGGAAGCTGCCGGGGCAGTGCCAGCTTCCACTCCACAGGAACGCTCTGCTGCCCGGCTGCATGGTCGTAATATCCGGCCAGTGCATCCACGGCGGCATTAGCGCACAGGCTTGGACGGTGCTCGCTGAGCTCGCTTTCATACTGGTGTAGATAGCTTTTCAGCTCCTCCAGCTGCCCGGTCTCGGTCAGTCCGGCAATCACATGCAGATGCTGCCGGAAGTCGTGCCGCAGACGGCGTGTGTTGTCCAGATAGGTCTGTAACTCCATGTACCGGCGGGATTCCATGGCCAGCAGCTGGTTTTCCCGGTCCAGCCGGGCATTGCGGGTAAACTCCCGGGCAACGCGGTACATCTCGTACAGCAGCAGAAAGATGCCGAACAGCGAGATGGATACCGCCAGCACCGAGATGATCTTCAGCCGCCCGACCAGCACCACGGCGGGGTTCAGCGGCATACAGTATACCAGAAAAACGGCATAGAGGGCGGGCAGCGGCCACGCAGACTGCCAGAAGGCTTCACCGCTGTACTCCCGCAGCAGCCACCGGCTCCACTGCACGGCGGTGAACCAGAACAGCACGGTGAGCATCGCGGCAAGGCCCAGCCGCAGCAGCGCCGTGGAGGCAAGGCAGACGGTCTGTGGGTTGGAGATCTCGGTCTGGGCGTTGAGCAGCGTCGACAGCAGGGAACACACCGCCATCATCACGGCAGAGATGGAAAACAGAAACGCGGTCTGGCTTACGGTCACTTCCGGCGTTACCCGCCAGCGCAGCAGCCAGAAGGAGACCAGCACGATGGCGGGCAGGAGAGAATTGCTGTTCAGCCCGAACACGGCGCAGAGCGCGGCGCAGCCGATGCACAGCAGGGTGATGCATCCGGCAGCGATGCAGGCGGTGCGCCTGGGGGTGCGCAGCTTTTCCCATAGGGATGCCAGACACAGAAACGCGCTGGGGTACAGCAGTGCAAAATCCAGAAAATAACGGCCGAACAGGGCAAGATCCATGGCGGCTGCTCCTTTCCTCAGTGCAGCTCCTGCCGCATGTGGCGGAACTGGTATTGTGTAAAGCGGGCAAGCAGGGTGCATTTATCCTTTTGCCGTACCGGCAGGCGGGTGCCGTCCAGGATCTCGATGCAGTCCTCCCCGAACCGCAGCACCTTGTCCATGTTGATGATAACGCCCCGGTTGCAGCTCATAAAGTTTTCCAGAGCAGTAAGCTTTTCTTCAATCTGCGCAAAGCTGCACATGGCACGGTACTCGCCATCCTCGGTGGTGATAAGGACGTAGTGGTTCCGGGCAATGGCATACAGCACCTTGCGCAGCGGCAGCTGAATGCTTTGGCGGGCAATGCGGATCTCCAGTTCCGGCTCCTTACAGCGCAGCGCCCGCCGCAACTCGGCGGCAAGGTGCACGAATTTTTCCTCCTGATAGGGTTTGAGCAGGTAATCGAAGGGGTGCACCGGAAAGGCATCCCATACATATTCCGGCGAGGAGGTCACAAATACGATCAGCACCTCCGGGTCGGCCTGCCGCAGTCGGCGGGCGGTCTCGATGCCGTTGGTGCCCGCCATGCAGATATCCAGAAACACCACGGCGTATAAGCCGGGCTCTGCTGCGGCACGGAGAAAATCATCCCCGCAGGTAAACCATGTGCACTCGGTTTCGGGCAGCTGCTGTTGCAGCAGCTCCTCCAGCCGCTGGGCGTCCGGGGTCTGATCCTCTACGATGGCGATTGGCAGTGCCATCCATACACCCTCTTTCTCCATTCATTGCACCTTTATTATAGCATACTGCGGCGGGAAGGGCATCTGCTTTTTTGCACAAAACGCCCCATTTTGCGCGCCGAGCGCCGTCCCGCGCACCCGCAGCAGGCGACTGCCAAAAAGTTTTGGTTGACAGACGGGGCGAATCATGTTATTCTTTTGTTGATTTTGAGAGACGCCGCCTTGCAGAGTCTTTTCAAAGCAATTTACTCGGGACCGCCCAAACGGGGCTAAGGCCATACGGACAGCCGGGTCCACTGCCGACCGGCGGCGCAAGCTGCCATTATTGATTGAGTTTGAAGCTCAAATTTTATAAGTTGGTTCCTTTACAACCATGAAATTGCGCAGCCTATGCGCAGACTTGTGAAACGGTCAATAAGAGTAGTAAAAGTGTAGTTGCTATATAGACTCTCATCACCCCGTCTTTTTGGATCGCGAATAACGCGCAGCACCGGCACTTACGGCTGGGTGCTTTATCAGCGCGGAAAAAGCTGCTCCAAGCGCAGGTCTGCATATTTGTGCAGTGCCTGCGCTTTTTTGTTGTGCAAAAAGAAGAACAGGGACGGAGGAAAAGATGAACGAGAACAAAGCGCGTTCCCGGCTGGATCAGCGCCGTGCGCCCATTTACGAGGCGCTGGAGCGGTTCCGGCAGATGCGGGTAGTGCCTTTTGACGTGCCCGGCCACAAGCGGGGCCGCGGCAACCCGGAGCTGACCGCTTTTCTGGGTCAGCAGTGCGTGGGCGTGGACGTGAACAGCATGAAGCCGCTGGATAACCTTTGCCACCCGGTGTCAGTCATCCGGGAAGCCGAGGAGCTTGCCGCCGATGCCTTTGGCGCAGCACACGCCTTTTTAATGGTGGGCGGCACCACCAGCAGCGTGCAGAGCATGGTACTTACCGCCTGCAAACGGGGCGATGAGATCATTCTGCCCCGCAATGTGCACCGCAGCGTGCTGAACGCGCTGGTGCTGTGCGGCGCGGTGCCGGTGTATGTGAACCCGGAGGTGGATAAGCGCCTGGGCATCTCGCTGGGCATGAAGAGGGAGCAGGTGGCCAAGGCCATCAAGGAGCACCCCAACGCTGTGGCTGTGCTGGTGAATAACCCCACCTACTACGGCATCTGCTCTGACCTGCGTGCCATCGTAAAAATGGCGCACGACGCCGGGATGCTCTGCCTTGCGGATGAAGCCCACGGCACCCACTTCTACTTTGGCGGCGGCCTGCCGGTTTCTGCCATGGCGGCGGGCGCGGATATGGCCTCGGTGTCCATGCACAAAAGCGGCGGCAGCCTGACCCAGTCCAGCCTGCTGCTCATCGGCCCCAATGTGCATCAGGGCTATGTGCGTCAGATCATCAACCTGACCCAGACTACCTCCGGCAGCTACCTGCTGATGTCCAGTCTGGATATCTCCCGCCGCAATCTGGCGCTGCGGGGACGGCAGGTGTTCCATCAGGTGGCGGATATTGCCGAGTATGCCCGCGAGGAGATCAACGCCGTAGGCGGCTACTACGCCTTTGGCAAGGAGCTGTGCAACGGCGATTCCGTCTTTGACTTCGACACTACCAAGCTCAGCGTCCATACGCTGGATATCGGTCTGGCGGGCATCGAGGTCTATGATATCCTGCGCGACGAGTACGATATTCAGATTGAGTTCGGCGATATCGGCAACATCCTTGCCTACCTGTCCATCGGTGACCGCCCGCAGGAGGTGGAGCGTCTGGTCAGTGCGCTGGCTGAGATTAAGCGCCGCTACCGCACCGACGGCTCGGGTCTGCTGAGCCAGGAATACATCGACCCCGTGGTGGCTGCCAGCCCGCAGGAGGCTTTCTACGCCCCCAAAAAGAGCCTGCCCCTGCGGGAGACCGAGGGCATGGTGTGCAGCGAGTTCGTCATGTGCTATCCCCCGGGCATCCCCATCCTTGCACCCGGCGAGCGCATCACCAAGGAGATCTTGAACTACATCGAGTACGCCAAGGCCAAGGGCTGCAGCATGACTGGCCCGGAGGACCCCGAAATCTTGCACCTGAATGTTCTGGCATAAGGAGGGAAAGAGATGGAATTTTGGTTTTCAGAGTTTCACACCCCGGATGTGAAGCACAGCATTCGTGTAAACAAGCAGCTCTACTCCAAGCAGAGCGATTACCAGCGCATCGATATCTTTGAGACCCCGGAGTTCGGCCGGGTGCTCACGCTGGACGGCAACGTGATGCTGACCGAGCGCGACGAGTTCATCTACGATGAAATGATCGTCCATGTGCCCATGGCGGTGCATAAGGAGGCTAAGGATATTCTGGTCATCGGCGCCGGAGACGGCGGCGTGGTGCGGGAGCTGACCCGCTACGACCGCGTGGAGCGCATCGACCTTGTGGAGATGGACCCGCAGGTGGTGGAGGCTTGCCGCGCCTATCTGCCCGGCAATGCCTGCCGTATGGATGACCGCCGGGTGCATATCTACTTTGAGAACGCCCTGAAGTATATCCGCCGCTGCGAGGAGGAATACGACCTTATCATCGTGGACTCCTCCGACCCCTTCGGCCCCTCTGAGGGTCTGTTCACCCGCGAGTTCTACGGCAGCTGCTTCAACGCCCTGAAAGAGGACGGCATCATGGTCAACCAGCAGGGCAGCCCCTTCTACGCCGAGGACGCCAGCGCCATGCAGCGCAGCCACAAGCGCATTGCATCCACCTTCCCCATCAGCCGGGTGTATCAGGCACATATCCCTACCTTTGCGGCGGGCTACTGGCTGTTCGGCTTTGCCAGCAAAAAATACCATCCCATTGATGATCTGGACGCAGAAGCGTGGAAGGCGCTGAATATGCGCACCCGCTACTACACCACCAAACTGCATATCGGAGCATTCTACCTGCCGGCTTTTCTGGAGGAGATGCTGCGGGAAGTGGAGGAACACTGATGCACCCCAACGTTGAGACCTTTATCGGCTGCGACAGCAGCTACCGCGCCGCCAGCATCGTGCTGTACGGTGCGCCCTACGATTCCACCACCAGCTACCGCCCCGGTGCACGGTTCGGCCCGGCGGCCATCCGGCACGAGAGCTATGGTCTGGAGACTTACAGCCCCTACCAGAACGCCGACCTGACCGATTTTGACGTGTTCGACAGCGGCGATCTGGAGCTGTGCTTTGGCTCCAGCGAGTTGGCACTGGCCGATATCGAGGCCCGGGCAGAGGAGATCCTGAAGGACGGCAAGTTCCCGCTGCTGCTGGGCGGCGAGCATCTGGTCACGCTGGGCGCCGTGCGGGCTGCGGTAAAGAAATACCCCGACCTGCACATCGTCCACTTCGACGCCCACGCCGACCTGCGGGACGACTATCTGGGCGCGAAGCTCAGCCACGCTTGTGTGCTGCGCCGCTGCCACGAGCTGGTAGGGGACGGCCACATCCATCAGTTCTGCATCCGCAGCGGCGACCGGGCAGAATTTGAGTTTGCTGCCCAGCACACCGAGATGCACAAGTTCGATTTTACCGGTCTTGCCGAGCTGACCGCACAGCTGTGCGAGAGCAAGGTGCCGGTGTACCTGACCATCGATCTGGACTGCCTTGACCCCTCCTGCTTCCCGGGTACCGGTACCCCGGAAGCTGGCGGCGTAAGCTTTTTGCAGCTGCTGGATGCCATCCGCACTGTGACCAAGGCCAACATCATCGGTGCAGACCTGAACGAGCTGGCCCCCACACTGGACACCACCGGCGTTTCCACCGCCACCGCCTGCAAGGTGCTGCGCGAGACCCTGATCGCGCTGGACAAGGGCTGGCCGGGCTTTCAGGTATAAATACGAACCTACCATTTTACAGATAAAGGAGTAACCGACATGAGCAAAGTTCTGATCATCGGCTGCGGCGGCGTGGCCTCTGTTGCCATCCATAAGTGCTGCCAGGTGCCCGAGGTGTTCACCGAGATCTGCATCGCCAGCCGTACCAAGGCAAAGTGCGATAAGCTGGCTGCTGAGCTGGCTCCCACCACCGCCACCAAGATCACCACCGCACAGGTGGACGCAGACAAGGTGGAGGAGGTCATCGCCCTCATCAAGGCCTACCAGCCCGACCTCGTGATGAACATCGCCCTGCCTTATCAGGATCTGACCATCATGGACGCCTGTCTTGCCTGCGGCGTCAACTACATGGACACCGCCAACTACGAGCCCGAGAACACCGACGACCCGGAGTGGCGCGCCATCTACGAGAAGCGCTGCAAGGAGGCCGGCTTCTCTGCCTACTTTGATTACAGCTGGCAGTGGGCTTACGCCAAAAAGTTTGAGGAAGCCGGCCTGACCGCCCTGCTGGGCAGCGGCTTCGACCCGGGTGTGACCCAGGCTTACTGTGCCTATGCCAAAAAGCACGAGTTCGATACCATTGACACCATCGATATTCTGGACTGCAACGGCGGCGACCACGGCTATGCCTTTGCCACCAACTTTAACCCTGAAATCAATCTGCGCGAGGTGTCTGCCCCCGGCAGCTACTGGGAGAACGGCCACTGGGTGGAGATCCCGGCTATGAGCATCAAGCGGGAGTACAACTTCGATCAGGTGGGCGACAAGGATATGTACCTGCTGCACCACGAGGAGATCGAGTCTCTGGCAAAGAACATCCCGGAGGCAAAGCGCATCCGCTTCTTCATGACCTTTGGCCAGAGCTATCTGGACCACATGCGCTGTCTGGAGGACGTGGGTATGCTGTCCACCACCCCCGTCAACTTCAACGGACAGGAGATCGTGCCCATCCAGTTCCTCAAGGCACTGCTGCCGGACCCTGCCAGCCTTGGCCCCCGCACTAAGGGCAAGACCAATATCGGCTGCATCTTTACCGGCAAAAAGGACGGCAAGGACAAGACCTACTACATCTATAACGTCTGCGACCATCAGGAGTGCTACAAGGAAGTGGGCAGTCAGGCCATCAGCTACACCACCGGCGTGCCGGCTATGTGCGGTGCCCTGATGCTGCTCACCGGCAAGTGGACCACCAAGGGCGTGCACACTGTCGAGGAGTTTGATCCCGATCCGTATCTGGATGCACTGGATAAGTACGGCCTGCCCCGCTCCGAGAGCCACAACCCGGCTCTGGTGGACTGATGCGGGTGCGCGACAGCCGCCCGCCCTTTGCGGGGCTGGCAAACCTGTCCGAGGCGCAGCTGCACCGCCTGCCCACCCCCTGCTATCTGCTGGACGAAGCCCAGCTGCGCCGCAACGGCGAGATCCTGCTGGGGGTGCAGCAGCGCACCGGCTGCCGCATTCTGCTGGCGCAGAAGGCTTTTTCCAACTTCAATGTCTACCCGGTGCTGGCACCCTATCTGGCAGGTACCGAGGCCAGCGGCCTGTACGAGAGCCGCTTGGGCAGGGAAGAACTGCCGGAGAAGGAGAACCATGTGTTCTGTGCCGCCTACCGGACAGATGAGTTTGAGGAATTGCTGCAATACGCCGACCACATCGTGTTCAACTCGCCCAGCCAGCTGGCAAAGTTCGGCCCGGCGGCAAAGGCAGCGGGCAAAAGCATCGGTCTGCGCATCAACCCGGAGTGCTCCACGCAGGAGGGTCACGAAATTTACGACCCCTGCGCACCCGGCAGCCGTCTGGGCACCACCCGTGCTCAGTGGGACGCCGCCGTGGCAGCGCACCCGGAGCTGCCCGCCCTGCTGGACGGTCTGCACTTTCATACCCTGTGTGAGCAGGACGCCGATGCGCTGGCGGTAACGCTGGCCGCAGTGGAGAAAAAGTTTGCAGACCTGCTGCCCAGAATGAAATGGCTCAACTTCGGCGGGGGACACCACATCACCCGCCCGGGCTATGCCCTTGCTACGCTGGAAAACTGCATCCTCTCGGTGCGGCAGAAGTACGGCGTACAGGTGTATCTGGAGCCCGGCGAGGCTTGGGCGCTGAATGCAGGCTATCTGGTTACCACCGTGCTGGACACCCTGCGCAACGGAGATACCAGCCTTGCCATTCTGGATATGTCCGCAGCCTGCCACACCCCGGATGTCATCGAGATGCCCTACCGCCCGCCGCTGCTGGACGCCGGCGAGGCAGGGGAGAAGGCGCACACTGTCCGCTTGGGCGGCCCCACCTGCCTTGCGGGGGATATCATCGGGGATTACAGCTTTGACGCCCCCCTTGCCGAGGGTGATAAGCTCATCTTCGGCGATATGGCCATCTACACCACCTGCAAGAACAACACCTTCAACGGGATGCCCCTGCCGCCCATCTGGCTGCTGGGCGCAGACGGCAATTGCAGGGAACTGGTGCACTTCGGCTATCAGGACTTCAAAATGCGCTTGGGCGCACAGTAAAATAAAAAGCGTTTGTCACGGCCTACGGGCTGCGACAAACGCTTTTTTCATGAAAGGGGACGTAAGGTGAACGGCAGATAAAACAAAAAAGCACCACACGTTTCCGTGTAGTGCTTTCATTCTGGTGGAGATTACCGGGCCGATTCTGATCACGGTGACCCTCTTGCAGTCCATGCACGGCACTCTCCTGGGTGAGCTAAACCCTCACTCGTTTGGCAGCAACAAAAAAGCACCACACGTTTTTGTGTAGTGCTTTGGTTCTGGTGGAGAATAGCGGGATCGAACCGCTGACCTCTTGCATGCCATGCAAGCGCTCTCCCAGCTGAGCTAATCCCCCATAAAATCCAAGAAGCGAACCTCTTGGATGGAGTTTTTTGTTGGGAATTTGATTGTCGCAGGACTATCTGACTGGGGGTGCGTTTTGATACCAACCGGGCTCCCAGCTGAGCTAAACCCCCAGATGTTTGTCCTCGTGCCTGACGACGTGTGTAATTATACCAGCCGGAGGTGCGCTTGTCAACAGTTTTTTGAAAATTTTTTGCAGCAAAAGATCCCCGCAAGGCGTGTGCCCGGCGGGGATCGAAAAAGCGGGGGAGTGCTCTTTTGGGAAAAACTACACCTTAGCGTGCCTGACGGTCAAAGATCTGCGGAGCCACGCGGCACAGCAGCACAGCGGCCACCATGGTGAGCAGGGTCTCGGGCAGCATATAACTGCCATTGTAGGTCAGGCTGTAAGTCCATGCGGCCAGACCATCGTTCAGGTTGCCCCAGACCAGCACGCCGGACAAAAAGCTGCACATAAAGCGCAGGAAACCGGCGGCAAAGGTGCCCACGGCCACGCCCACGGTGCGGTTCTTGAAGGGGCGGGCGAACAGCTCGGCCAGACCCAGTGCCATAAAGGCCAGCACATAGTCCAGCAGCACCTCACCGAGGAAGTAGAGGAAGGTGGAAGCGGGAGGAGGGTAGAAGCCCATGATCATTTGCAGGCAGGAGTTCACGAAACCGGTGAACAGGCCCCACTTTGCGCCGTGGCGGAAGGATACCAGCACAAAGGGCAGCATGCTCAGCAGGGTAACGCTGCCGCCGTTGGGCATGGTGAAGAACTTGATGTTGGAAAGCACCGTGCCAATGGCGATCATCAGGGCGCATTCCACCAGAATACGGGTCTTGGAATAGGTTTTGGACATGATAAAAAGATTCCTCTCTCATAATAGTACACAAAAACAAAATGCGTCTGCTGGCAGCAGACGCATGGAGGTTTGTTGAACGTACCGGACGGTTCCGCAAACTCCCTACGCCGGCATTGCCCGGATCAGGTAAAGGGTACTCCGCGCGATGCGGATCTCAGCCTTACGGCACCCCTGTTTTTATGTCCGCCCACAGTATACGCGCCGGGGGACAAAATGTCAAGCCCGCAGACATATTCCGCCCCGGCGGCGCGTATGTTATACCATTGCAAAGCTGGAACGCAGGGAGGCGGGATATGAAAGCCGATCCGGAACAGCGCGCCGTGCAGCTGGGCGAGTACATTGCCGCCCACAACGCCACGGTGCGGGCAGCGGCGGCTGCGTTCGGGTGCAGCAAGTCCACCGTGCACAAGGACGTTGCCGTGCGGCTGCGCAGCATCAGCCCTGCGCTGTACGGGCAGGTGCGTGCCGTGCTGGCGCGCAACAAGGCCGAGCGTCACCTGCGGGGCGGGGCTGCCACCCGGCGCAGATACAGCCGCCGCTGAAGCCCAAAAAAGACCGCTGCACTGCGCAGCGGTCTTTTTTGCTGAGAGGGTTTTCAGGCGGCTGCTTTCATCCCCCGGTGTGGAACTGCTGCAATGCGCCTTTTTCCAGCCGGCTTACCTGTGCCTGACTGATGCCGATCTCCTGCGCCACCTCCATCTGGGTCTTACCGCGCAGATACCGCAGCTCCATAATGCGCTTTTCCCGGGGCGTAAGGGCGGCTACCGTGTCCCGGAACTGCAACCCGCTGATCCAGCTTTCCTCGCTGTCCGGGTCGCGCACCTGATCGATGACATACATCGCATCACCGCCGTCGGTGTATACAGGCTCGTCAAGGCTGAGCGGCTCCACCACCGATTCCAGCGCGGCGGTCACCTCGCGCCGGGCAAGGCCCGCTGCGGCGGCGATCTCGTCCATGGTGGGTTCGCGCCCCAGCTGCTTTTCCAGCGCTTCCCGCGCCTGCATGGCGCGATAGGCGGTGTCCCGCAGGGTACGGCTTACCCGCAGGGCGTTGTTGTCCCGCAGGAATCGCCGTATCTCCCCGATGATCATGGGCACGCCGTAGGTGGAGAAACGCACCGGCTGCGCGGGGTCAAAATTGTCGATGGCTTTGATCAGCCCGATGCACCCCACCTGAAACAGATCGTCCAGATTTTCGCCCCGCTGGGCAAACCGCTGCACCACGCTGAGCACCAGCCGCAGGTTGCCCTCCACCATCCGCGCCCGGGCAGCTTTGTCCCCGGCGTGGGCAAGGGTGAGCAGCTGACGCTTTTCCGCTTCGGTCAGCACAGGCAGCTGCCCCGTGTTTACACCGCATAGCTCCACCTTGTTGTACATCCAAACGCCCCCGGTCTTTTAGCTTTACCGGAAGTATGGCTCTGTGCGCCGGGCGCTATGCGTGGAAAAAATTGAGCGCCCCTCCGCAAAAGAGGGACGCTTTATAGACAAATCTGATACACGTTCCCACGCGGAATGTCAAGCGCTGTACCTGCGGCTACTCGCTTTCAAGGCGGGTTTTCAGGGTGTGGATGATGCGCTTTTCCAGCCGGGAGATATAGCTCTGGCTGATGCCAAGGGCGTCGGCGGCTTCCTTCTGGGTGCGCTCCACGCCGTCGGTAAGGCCGAAGCGCAGCTCCATGATCTGCCGCTCCCGTGCCGAAAGCGCTGCCACGGCGCGGCGCAGCACGGCGCGCTCGGCGTCCTGCTCCAGCTGCTGGCTTACCGCGTTGGCATCGCTGCCAAGGATGTCCGAAAGCAGCAGCTCGTTGCCGTCGCCGTCCACGTTCAAAGGCTCGTCGATGCTGGCTTCCTGCCGGCGGTTGGAGCTTTTGCGCAGGTACATCAGGATCTCGTTGCCGATGCACCGGCTGGCGTAGGTGGCCAGCTTGATGTTCCGCGCGGGCGTAAAGGTGTTTACCGCCTTGATCAGCCCGATGGTGCCAATGGAGATCATGTCCTCCTGCGGCACACCGCTGTTCTCGTACTTTTTGGCAAGATAGACCACCAGCCGCAGGTTGTGGGTGATGAGGTCATCGCGCGCGGCGGCATCCCCCGCCATCATCCGGGTCAGCAGGGCCTTTTCCTGCTCCGGTGTCAGCGGCGGCGGCAGGCTGGGCCCGCCGTTGATGTAGTGAGCGGCGGAAGGGGCCAGCAGAAAGCAATAAAGACGGCAAAGAAGTGAAAGCAGATGATGCAAGGGCGGTTCCTCCTTTATGAAGCCCTCTCGCGAAGAGGAGAGGTTTCTGGTTTTGACAAGGGCTCCCTACTAGCGGGGGCTGAGCCGTAAGCAGCAGCTGGGGTCAAACCCCACCGTCATCCCTACGGGATGCCACCGCCCCTAGTAGGGGCGGCCTTGGCAAAGAGG
>ENA-OYWH01001060-OYWH01001060.1-human-gut-metagenome-genome-assembly--contig:-NODE-1060-length-13341-cov-6.831100_pt1 | contig 13341 bp, 10 predicted proteins | sample MGYA00244168_ERZ653393 | MGnify/ENA primary metagenome ERZ653393 (study PRJEB26926, sample SAMN06165164) | human gut metagenome | biome: ENVO:00009003; feature: ENVO:2100002; material: ENVO:00002003...
GCGGGAACAGAAGATGCCGCGGCGGCGGAAGTTGAAAACACGGCAGTGAAGGCAGAAGACGCAATACCGAAAGAAGGCTAAAACGCAGGGCGGCAAACAAAGACGCGGCGGCAGAAGCAGGAAATACAACAGCGGAAGCAGGAAACGCGGCGGCGGAAGTTGAAAACACAGCAGTGAAGGCAGAAGACGCAATGCCGAAAGAAGGCTAAAACGCAGGGCGGCAAACAAAGATGCGGCGGCGGAAGCAGGAAACGCGGCGGCGGGAACGGCGTAAGCGCCGGATCGCGGAAGACAGCCGCAGGAAAAGAAACTACGAACAAAACCGGAATACGATGATAAGAGAGAAACTGACAGGCGTGGGGGTCGCGATGATAACCCCCTTCACATCGGACGGACGCGTCGATTATCAGGCATTGGCGCGCATGATAGATTACGTAATAGAGGGCGGCGTGGATTACATCGTGGCGCTCGGCACCACGGCCGAAACCCCGACGCTCTACATGCCCGAACGCGCGGTGATCGCCATGTTCATCACCAACCATATCGCAGGCCGCGTGCCGCTGGTGATGGGCTGCGGCGGAAACTCGACGTCGGAGGTGCTGGACCAGCTCCGCGAATTCGACCTGCGGGGCGCGGACGCCATCCTGAGCGTGACGCCCTATTACAACAAACCCTCGCAGGAGGGACTTTACCAGCATTTCCGCACCGTATCGGAGCATTCGCCCCTGCCCGTGATACTCTACAACATACCGGGCCGGTCGGGCGTGAACATGACCGCCGAGACCACGCTGCGGCTGGCGCGCGACATGAAGAACGTCATCGGCATCAAGGAGGCGTCGGGCGACATCGAGCAGATGCAGCGCATCCTCGACAACCGCCCCGAAGGGTTTCTGGTGCTGTCGGGCGACGACGGCATGACGCTCGACCTGATGCGCCGCGGCGGCGAAGGCGTGATTTCGGTGGCGGCGAACGTATTTCCCAAACGTTTCATGCAGTGCGTCGGTCATGCCAAGCAGGGCGATTTCGACCGCGCCGAAGAGGAGTACAGGGCGCTCGACGAAGCGGTGCACGCGCTCTTCGAGGAGGGGAATCCCGTGGGTGCGAAATGCGCGCTCTCGATGATGGGCAAAATCGGCCCCACGATGCGGCTGCCGCTGGTCGAGGGTTCGCAGGCGCTGCGCGAAAAGTTCAGCCGGCTGATTGCGGAATACGATTTGCGCTGATTCCGCGTTAGTGTCTAAAATACGGACTAAAACACGGATATGAAAAACTTACTGCTGTTACTGCTTCTGCTTCCGGCGCTGGCCGCGGCGAAGGTTCCCGACGAGGAGGATATTCAGAACAAGACGATGGACGCCGAGTCGCCGTTCTACTATCCGTCGCTGATGATGCGCTACAACGCCGGCGACGAAACGCTGACCGACGAGGATTACCACTACCTCTATTACGGCTACGCCTATCAGGAGAGCTACAAACCGCTGGACTCGAATCCCGATCTGGACAAGCTGCTGTTGATGGCTTCGGGACTCGATCCCGACAAACCGGCCGTCGAGACGCTCGAAGCGATGCTCTACACGGGCGAGGATGCGCTGGCCCGCGATCCGTTCAGCCCCAAGATCCTCAACCTGATGGCCTACGCCCACGGCGCGCTGGGCAACAAACTGCAGGAAAAGATGTACTACAACCGGATGCAGGGCGTCATCCGGGCGATCCGGGAGTCGGGAGACGCGCTGACGCAGAAAACACCGCGCCATATCCTGATGTTCGACCACGCGCTCGACGTGATGGCCACCGAAGGGCTTTCGTACGACAAGAGCCGCATCATCAGCCGAACGGTGGAGTTCATCCCGCTGACCGTACCCTACACGGTGGAGGGCAAGAAGCGCAAGGGACTCTACTACGACTTCGGACGCATATACTGGAACAAACCCGAAGGTTATACCTATAAACGCGACCGCACATGGCAGTTCAACAACCTCAAACCCCGTACGTACAAATAATCCGGCGCACGTTCGCCCTGCTGCTGGCGCTGGCGGTTTTCGCCGGCTGCGAAAAGGAACGGGAGCCGGCGGAAATAGCGAGTTCGCAGGAAGAAGCGGTGCTGCGCAGCACGGCCGGATCGGCAGCGGCGTTCACCGTGACGGCGACCGGACCGTGGACGCTGACCACCACGGGCAGCGGATTCGGCATCTCCCCCACCGCAGGGGGCCGGGGCGAGACGACGGTAACGGTGACGGCGTCGGACGGGAATCCGGGCCGCAGCCGCGTCAAGCTGGGGACGGTCGCACTGACTCTGAACGCAGGAGGCGCGCAGTGCAGCGTCACCGTGTCGCAGAGTCCGGCGACGGCGACGCAGACCATGCTGCTCTACATGCCGGGACGGGATCTGCTGAAATTCTACAAGCAGAATATCGACGGCGTCCTGAAAGCCGTCGATGCGAACGTTCCGGGCGACGGCCGCGTATTGGTCTGCTATCAGCCCAACGCGCACTCGCAGGCCGAAATGTACGAGGCGTATTTCAACGCCGAAAAGCAGGCGGCCGCATTCGCGCTGCTGAAAAGCTACGACGATTTCGCGGCGGCCGATCCCGCATGCGTACAGCGCATGCTGGCCGACGTGGAGGCGCTCGCCCCGGCGCAGCATTACGGGATCATCGTCGGCTGTCACGGCAAGGCGTGGGTGCCCGCGAATCAGGGAGCGCTCAGCTACTCGGCCCGGATGTCGAAGGAGCTGGAGGATTTATGGACCCCGGCGCCGGGAGCGCTGACGACCCGTTCGTTCGGCGACACGGGACGGTCGATCGACATTACGGACTTCGCAGCGGCGGTCAAGGCCCAGAATTACAGGACCGACTACCTGCTTTTCGACGCCTGCTTCATGGCCAATATCGAGACGCTTTACGACCTGCGCGAATGCACGGACTACGTGATTGCCGCGCCCTGCGAAATCATGGGACAGGGATTCCCCTACGACCGGGCGATGCCGTGGTTCTTCACCGACGGCGGCAAAGGACGCGATCTGACAAAGGTATGCGAAGCATTCTGGAACTTCTACATGAACGACGCGACGACCCAATCGGGCTGCATTTCGCTGGCCGTGATGTCGGAAATGGAGGGCATGAAGGAGGTCATGCGGCGCATCAACGCCGCGCCGAAAAAGTCTTATGCCGAAGAGCTGCAAAGCTACGAGGGAATGTCTTCGCACATATTCTACGATCTGGGCCACTGGGTCGAACTGGCCTGCGGCGACGCGAAGCTGAAAGAGGATTTCAAAGCGCAGCTGGACAAGGCGTTTCCCAAAGCCGCACGGCTCAGCACACCGGGATTCTACTCGGCGTACAACGGCCGGATGAACCCCGTCGCCTACTATTCGGGAGTGTCGTTCAGCGAACCGTCGGACAAATACGTCGAGGAGAACAAGCAGACGAGCTGGTACCGGGACACGCATTGAATGAAAAAGGGTGATTCTTGCGAATCACCCTTTTCCGTTATTCGTACTGGCCGGACTTGAGCCGTTCGACCTCCTCGCGGGAGAGGAAACGCCATGCACCGCGCTTGAGGTTCTTTTTCGTCAGACCCGCATAATAGACGCGGTCGAGCTTGGTGACGGTATAGCCGAGGAACTCGAAAATACGGCGCACGATGCGGTTGCGGCCCGAATGGATCTCGATGCCGACCTCCTGCTTTTTGTCCTTGACATAGGAAATCTCATCGGCGAAAATCTCGCCGTCTTCGAGCGTAATGCCCTCGGCGATGCGGTCCATGTCGGCGCGCGTCAGGGGTTTGTCGAGCGACACCTGATAGATTTTCTTCTTCCGGAAGGCCGGATGGGTGAGCTGCTTGGTCAAATCGCCGTCGTTGGTGAACAGCAGCAGTCCGAGACTGTTCTTGTCGAGACGCCCCACCGGGTAGATGCGTTCCGTGCAGGCGCCCTGCACCAGCTCCATGACGGTTTTGCCCGCATGCGGATCGTCGAGCGAAGTCACATAGCCCTTGGGCTTGTTGAGCACAAGATAGACCTTCTTTTCGCCCTGCACGCGGCTGTCGTTGAATTTCACCTCGTCGGTGGGCAGCACCTTGGTGCCCAGCTGGGTGACGATCTGACCGTTGACGGTCACCAGACCCGCCGTGATGAAATCGTCGGCCTCGCGGCGCGAGCAGAGTCCCGACTGGGCCAGAAAGCGGTTCAGGCGCATTTCGCCGATCTGCTTTTCGGGCGTGAACTTCGGATAGGAAGCCGGCTTGTCGTCGTGCTTCCGGAATCCGGGCTTATAGGGTTTGTCGCCGAACCTGCGGTCGCCGGACTTTTTGTCCGCGAACCGACGGTCGCCGGCGGGCTTGTCGCCGAATTTACGTTCGCCGTAGGGTTTGTCGCCGAACTTGCGATCGCCGGACTTTTTGTCTGCGAACCGACGGTCGCCGGCGGGCTTGTCGCCGGATTTACGTTCGCCGTAGGGTTTGTCGCCGAACTTGCGGTCGCCGAATTTCTTGGGTCCCCGGTTGTCGCCGTAGGCGGGTTTTTCGCCGCGGGGCTTATCGCCGAACGAGCGGCGCGGTTTGTCGCCGTCGCGGTAACGTTCGTCCGAACGGGCGCGGTCGCCCTGCCGTTCGTCGCCGAAACTGCGGCGCGGTTTGTCGAATGCAGGACGGTTGTCCTCCGTAAAGTGGGGATTGTACGACGCCCGCTTGACGGGCTTGCGGTCATCGGACGGCTGCTCCGAATCGGCAGCATCACGCTGCAAACGCGGGCGACGCTCGACACGCTCCGCCGTAGCGGTCACGGTACGCTGACGCTTGTCGCGTCCGAAACGCGTAAGCACCGAGGTCGAGTCGTTTTTAAAGTCTTTCATAATCAGTTTGAATGTTTACGCGGCAAAGTTAATCGAATTTTCCGGATAAAAGCATATTGCGTGCCCGATTCGGAGATAAAAGCCGCAGGCCGTTACAAATTCGCCGCTTTTGCGTTATCTTTGCGTCCATAAACAATGCCCGGCGTCGTTTGCCGGGTATTTCCCCCGTCGCTTTCCATGAACATGAACCGTGAAATACTGCGCATTGCGCTCCCCAATATCGTCTCGAACATCACCGTGCCGCTCATGGGCATCGTCTCGACGGCGATCGCCGGGCACTGGGGTTCGGATACGGCCGCAACGATCGGCGCGCTGGCCATCGGCGTGTCGATCTTCAACTTCATCTACTGGAACTGCTCGTTCGTGCGCATGGGGACCAGCGGACTGACGGCGCAGGCATTCGGCGCGGGCAACTTCCGCGAATGCACCAACATGCTGGTCCGGGCGCTGCTCGTGGCCGGAGGAATGGGCCTGCTGATGTTGCTGCTGCAATACCCGCTGGGCGAGCTGGCCCTGTGGGGACTCAACGGCAACGACATGACGCGCGAGTACTTCTACGCCCGCATCTGGGCCGTGCCGGCGGGGATTCTGCTGTTCGGCTTCAACGGCTGGTTTACGGGAATGCAGAACGCGCTGATACCGATGTTCACGGCCATCACGGTCAACGTGGTCCATGTGCTGTGCAGCCTCTGGTTCGCATTCGGACTGGACATGGGGATCGTCGGCATCGCCTACGCCTCGGTAATCGCGCAGTGGACGGGCGTGGCCCTCTCCGCCCTGCTGCTCTTCGCATGCTACCGCAGGATACTGACCGGAATCGACTGGGCGGAGGTGGTGAACCTGAAACCGCTCAGGACCTTCTTCATCGTAAACCGCGACATCATGCTGCGCACGTTCTGCATCGTGGCCGTCTACACCTTCTTCACAGGGGCGTCGGCCCGCATGGACGAACCGGCGCTGCTGGCCGTCAACACGCTGCTGCTGCAGTTGTTTACGCTCTTCTCGTACATGAACGACGGATTCGCATACGCCGCCGAAGCCCTGACGGGCCGATTCATCGGCGCACGCGACGAAGGGGCGCTGCGCGACTGCCTGCGCCGCTGCATCGCGTGGGGCACGGTCGTGTCGGTGCTGTTCGTAGGCATCTATATCGGCTGGTGGCGCGAACTGGTGGGGCTGTTCGTGGACAGCACGGCGCCCAATGCCGCGACGATCGTGGAGCTGGCGGGAGAGTATATCGTATGGATCATCCTGATTCCGGTCGCCAGCGCCATGCCCTTCATCATGGACGGCATCATGGTCGGAGCGACCGAGACGCGCGTCATGCGCAACTCGATGTTCTGGGCCACGGCGGCCTACTTCGGCATCTTCTACGTCGGCTACGCGATAATCGGCAACAACGCGCTCTGGCTGGCGTTCACGCTCTACATGTTCCTGCGCGGGGTGCTCCAATACTTCATGACGCACCGCCTGCGGTCGATCTATGTGAAAGCGACAGTCTGACCGCCATGGAACTGACCCCTGATTCGCTCTACATCAAATACGTCCGCCTGAAAGAGGAGGACGAAACGCCGCAGACCTATCCGTACACCGTTCCGGCGCTGGCCAACTTCCGGCGGCTGGAATTCCGCAGGCCCGTGACGTTCATCATGGGCGAGAACGGCATGGGAAAATCGACGCTGCTCGAAGCCATAGCCGTCAAGGCGGGATTCAATCCCGAAGGAGGGTCCAAGAACTTCCGGTTCGCAACGCGCGCCAGCCATTCGGACCTTTACGAACATGTCGTTCTGGGACGCGGACTCCAGCCGCGCGACGGCTATTTCCTGCGGGCGGAGAGTTTCTACAACGTGGCGACGGAAATCGAAAACGTCGCCGACGGCGTACTGAAATATTACGGCGACAAGTCGCTGCACCAGCAGTCGCACGGCGAAAGTTTTCTGGCGCTGCTCGGACACCGGCTCTTCGGACACGGACTTTATATTTTCGACGAGCCGGAAGCCGCACTGTCCCCCTCGCGCCAGATGTACATGCTGTGCCGGATGAAGCAGCTGGCCGAGCAGGGATCGCAGTTCATCATCAGCACCCACTCGCCGATCGTCATGTCCTACCCCGGCGCCGAGATATACGAAATCACGGACCGCGGACTGGAACCGACCGAGCTGGAGGAGACCTCCCACTTCCAGCTGATGAAGCGTTTTATCCTCGACCGCCGGGGAATACTGCGGCAGATGGAGCTGGAGAAGGAATAGCCCTCGAACTGAGTTCGAGGGCTATTCCTTATTCGGAGTGCGCACCGGACATAGCATCGGATAAAGCGCCGGACAAAAGAGCGCAAACAAAAACCACCCGGCTACTACGAGCCGGGTGGTTCTATATTGCCGGAGGGCTGTCCCGCCCGTTATGCGGCGGTTATTCGCCCTTGGCGGCTTTCCAGAGCGGGAAGTATTTGTCGTACTTCTCCTGAATGCCGGGTTCGTCGCGCAGACGGAAGCAGAGCTGTTTGAGCATGTCGAGCGTATTGAAGTCGTCGGCTTTCAGCTCGTGGGCCTTCTCGAACCACGGAATAGCCTCCATATAGACCGCATTGGCGGCTTTCAGGTCGGCATCGTAAGCGGCCTGACTGCTGTACTGCTTCTCGTTCATCACCTTGTTCATCTCGTCGGCCTTGATCGTGTAGAACACACCCAGATAGTAGTTGCCTTCGAAGAGTTCGGGTTTCAGTTCGACGACCTTTTGGAACGATGCGATGCTTTCGTCGTACTGCTTCAGCGCGAAGAAGATACGGCCGCGGCCGAACCAAAGATCCACATTCTCCGGATTGCTCTCGATAGCCGCGTCGATCAGCGCCACCAAGTCGGCGGGGTCGCCCACCGAATCCTCAGGATTGGTATAGAGCTGCACCAGACCGTCGAGAATACGCTCGTTCTTCGGGAACTTCTTGATACCGGCGACCAGCGCATCCTTGGCTTTCAGGACATTGGCCTTGTCGGCGTCCTTCTGGCCGTAGTAGCAGTGGAAAAGGTAGTAGTAGATATTGCCTTCCTCGTCGTTATAACCCAGATCGAGCGCCTTGTTCAGGTAATCGGCACCGATGACGTACGATGCAGGGTTCGCAGCGCCGTCCACCGTGCGCAGATAACCCGCATAGTAGAGCAGCGCGGGTTCGGGATTGCCGTGAGCGGGGCTGGACTGGGCTTCGAAAGCCAGTGCATAGGCGTCGGCGGCATCGGCATAATTGCCGGTGTCGATGCCCGTATTGCCCACTTGCGAGCAGAAGTCGCTGATCTGCTTGAGCCCCTCCTTGACCTTATCGGCCGTCTTGGGGGCCATTTCATAAGCCTTGTTGTAGGCTTCGATAGCCTTGGCGGGAGCGTCTTCAATCACCCACTGCGTCTGGCTCCAAGTCGCGATCTTGCCGTCCTTGATATATGCCGTGAACCAAGGATAGACCCAAGCCTCGTAGGGAACATTGACGAGCGTCACCGATTCGGTCGAGGCGGGTTCGCCCACGGCCAGCTTGAGCATCGCGGCATCCATATTGACGAAAAGGCTCTTCGTCGGTTCGATAGCCGCTTCGTAGAAGGCTTTGCCGCGGTTGATCCACGTCGCAGCCTTGGCGCCCTTCTTCGCATCGGCGATGTCGGCGTCGCTCTTCTCGATCTTGGATACAAGCGCCGACTTGTTTACTTTCTGGGCCTGAACGGCAGTAACTGCTACGAGAGCCACCGCAAGGACCGTCAAAAATACTTTTTTCATAACAGATTGAATTTTAATGTTTTAAAGTCATTTCTTCATTACTCCTCCGCCGGACGGTCCGCTTCGGGAGTGGCGTCATTCCCGGTTGCAGCGACCTCTGCGGATTGTACTTCTTCGTCTTCATCGCCCGCCGCCGGTACGGCCATCACCGAAGCAATGGCGTCGCCCTCGCGCAGGTTGATGATACGCACGCCCTGCGTCGCGCGGCCCGCAAGGCGGATCTGCGACACTGCCGTACGTATGGTAAGTCCCGAACGGTTGATAATCATCAGGTCGTTGTCGTCCGTAACGGCCTGAATGGAGATAAGTTTGCCGGTTTTCTCCGTTACATTGATCGTCTTCACACCCTTGCCGCCGCGGTTGGTGATGCGGTATTCGTCCAGATCGGTACGCTTGCCGTAACCGTTCTCGCTCAGCACCAGTACGTCCTGCTTCGAATCGGGTTCGACACATATCATGCCGACCACTTCGTCGCTCTCCTCGATCGAGATGCCGCGGACACCCGCACCGACACGTCCGATAGGACGCACCGTACTCTCGTTGAAGCGGATGGCCTTGCCGTCGCGGGCCGCGATCATCACCTCGGCCTGACCGCTGGTGAGCTTGGCCTCGATCAGCTGGTCGCCTTCGCGGATGACGATGGCGTTCACGCCGTTCTGACGCGGACGCGAGTAGGCTTCGAGTTTGGTCTTCTTGATCGTACCGTCCTTGGTACACATGATGATGAAGTTGTTGTTGACGTACTCCTCGTCGTTCAGACGCTTGACGTTGATGTAGGCGCGGACCTTGTCGTCGGGTTCGATCTGGATGACGTTCTGGATGGCACGGCCCTTCGAAGAGCGGGCGCCTTCCGGAATCTCGTACACCTTGAGCCAGAAGCAGCGGCCCTTCTCCGTGAAGAAGAGCATCGTATTGTGCATCGAGGCCACGTAGATATGTTCGATGAAGTCTTCGTCGCGCGTGGCGCTGCCCTTGGCGCCGACGCCACCGCGGTTCTGCGTGCGGTACTCGGCAAGCGGCGTACGCTTGATATAGCCCATGTGCGAAATGGTGATGACCATGTCGTCGTCGGCGTAGAAGTCTTCGGGGTTGAACTCCTCGGAAGAGTAAACGATCTCCGAGCGGCGTTCGTCGCCGTATTTCTCCTTGATTTCGAGCAGCTCGTCCTTGATGATCTGCATCTGCATGCCGACGTTTTCGAGCACCTCCTTGAGGTAGGCGATCTGCTTGGTAAGTTCGTCGCGCTCGGCGATCAGCTTGCCGTATTCGAGTCCGGTCAGGGCGCGCAGGCGCATCTCGATAATGGCGGAAGCCTGAATGTCGCTCAGGTTGAAACGCTCGATCATCGTCTGCTTGGCGGCGTCGGGCGTCTGCGACGAACGGATGATGTGCACGATCTCGTCGATGTTGTCCTGCGCGATCAGCAGACCCTGCACGATATGCAGGCGTTCCTCGGCCTTCTTCAGGTCGAAGCGCGCACGGCGCACCACTACGTCGTGGCGGTGATCGACGAAATGCTTGACCAGATCGCGCATCGGCAGCATCTGGGGACGGCCGTTCACCAGCGCGATATTGTTCACTGCAAACGAAGTCTGCAGCGGCGTATTCTTGAAGAGCGTGTTCAGCACGACGCTGGCGACGGCGTCGTGTTTGAGAATGATGATGATGCGAAGGCCGTTGCGGTCCGATTCGTCGTTGATATAGGAGATGCCCTCGATCTTCTTCTCGTTGATCATGTCGGCGATCTTCTTGATCATCTCGGCCTTGTTGATCATGTAGGGAATCTCGGTGATGACGATGCACTCGCGGCCGCTGGGAGTATGCTCGATATCGGTCTTGGCGCGCATCATAACGCGGCCGCGGCCCGTAAGCATCGCCTCGCGGACACCCTCGTAACCGTAGATGATACCTCCCGTCGGGAAGTCGGGGCCCTTGATATACTGCAGCATCTCCTCGCCCGTGATTTCGGGATTGTCGATATAGGCGCAGCAGGCGTCTACGACCTCGCTCAGATTGTGCGGGGCCATGTTGGTGGCCATGCCGACGGCGATACCGCTCGCGCCGTTGACGATCAGCAGCGGAATCTTGGTGGGAAGCACCGTGGGTTCGGGAATCGTATCGTCGAAGTTGAGCGTCCAGTCCACGGTCTCCTTGTCGATGTCGGCCATCACCTCGTCGGTGATCTTCTTCATGCGGGCCTCGGTGTAACGCATGGCCGCAGGCGAGTCGCCGTCCATAGAACCGAAGTTACCCTGACCGTCGACCAGCGGATAACGCATCGACCAGTCCTGAGCCAGACGCACCATGGCGTCGTAGACCGACGTATCGCCGTGGGGATGGAACTTACCGAGCACGTCGCCGACGATACGGGCCGACTTACGGGTGGGCTTATCGGAGTAGAGGTTGAGCTCCGCACTCATATCGTAGAGGATGCGGCGGTGTACGGGCTTCATGCCGTCGCGCACATCGGGAAGCGCGCGCGACACGATGACCGACATCGAATAGTCGATGTACGCCGACTTCATCTGCTCTTCGATATTGATAGGAATGATACGTCCTACCAAACCGGCATTCTTTTCTTCTTCAGTTAGCATCTTGTCTCTTGAAATTACGGTCTTTTAACGAACAAAAATACGATTTATTTCCGATCTGAGCAACTTTAGGGCGATAAATCTGACGCCGGTGCACAAGATTTCCGGACCGGCACCCCGTTTTTGCCCCTTTTCCGCCGATCTGACGGCCTGAAAAAAATCTCCCGACGAGGTGTCGGGAGAAAACGAGCCTGTTTGCAGCCGGGCGAGAGCCGGCGGCCGCGGCCGGGTGGGGGCGCATGCGTTTTCAGACGCCGGAGAAAAAGTCGGAAAAAACGATTTCAGGGAAGCACGCCCCGCTTTTTTGCCGTTTCGGGAGGATTTTTTTACCTTTGTGGCTTCGACCCGAATTTTATGACCCGAATCAATACCCCCAAAGAGGTCCTCGCGCTGGCCGGAAGCTCCGCGGCGGACAAACTGCAAAATACGGCCGGCAAGACCCTCATACTCGCATTTCTGGCCGGCGCATACATCGCCATAGGCGGCCTGTTCTCGCTGATGGCGGGATTCGGGTTCCCCGGAGCGGCCGAAGCGCCCGGATTCCAGCGCCTGCTGTCGGGCGCGGTATTCCCGCTGGGACTTATACTGGTGGTATTCACCGGAGCCGAGCTGTTCACGGGCAACAACGCCGTACTGATGCCGGGGGCGCTCGGCCGCCGGTACGGCTGGGGCAAAGTAGCGCGCAACTGGACGCTCGTGTGGATGGGGAATTTCGCAGGGGCGCTCTTCTTCACCTATTTTCTGGTGGTTCTGCCCGGCGTGCTGTCGTCGGAAATGTGGCGGGAAGCAGCCTGCAATATTGCGCAGGCGAAGGTATCGCTGCCGTGGAGCACGGTTTTCCTGCGCGGCGTGGGCGCCAACTGGCTGGTATGTCTGGCCGTATGGCTCGGAATGAGCGCCAACGACGTGCCGGGACGTATGCCGGGGCTGTTTTTCCCGATCATGTGCTTCGTGGTGATCGGCTACGAACACTGCATCGCCAACATGTTCTTCATCCCGCTGGGCATGCTGCTCGGCACACCGGTATCGGCGGCGGAGCTGTTCGCCGGCAATCTGGTTCCGGCCACGCTCGGCAACATCGTGGGCGGCGGTCTCTTCGTGGGCGGTCTGTACTGGTATCTCAACCGGAAATAAGCGGCAGGAAATTCACGCGGCAGCAGGGACGCGGCAGCCCGGCGCACAATCCGGGGCATGAGCCGTCACATAACGCACACCGTCCGTATCCACGGAGTGTATCCACGGAAAGTATCCGCCGGAGTATATCCGCGCAGGCGTATCAGCGGAAGTCGATAAATTCGTAACCTTTGTAGTCCCCTTTGGAGAAGGCTTTGAGCGGCGTGTCGAGCGGTGCGACGCCGAGAACGGCGATGCCGACCTGCTCGCCGTCGTAATCGTAGCGAAGCGATTCGGGGCGCATCGCGGCGGTATCGACCGTAACGAGAATCTCCCCGGCGGGCGAGGCGTCCGCCGAAGTCGGGGTCAGCCGCACGACGGCCCGGCCCTCCGCGTCGCTCACCAGCGAGGGGGCATACTGGGTACCGATGAAGTCGAAGGCATGGGCCGGGTTGCTGAGCAGATTACGGCTTGAAGTATCCACGTCGTCGATGGTCACTTCGCGGCGGCGGTTGTCGATCTCGTAGCGGATTTTGCCGTCGCAGTAGACCTCCGCCTCCCCCACCGCGATATAGTAGTTTTCACCCTCGACGGCATAACGGCCGCGGGTGGTGTATTCGTCCGAGCTGACCTCGAACGTCACTCCGTAAGCGCCCAGCGCACGGAATCCCGCAGCCAGTTTTTCGAGAATCTCAGCGGCCCGTCCGTCGGCAGAAGGCTCAAGGGCGGCAACCGCCGCGGAGGATGCGGGAGATGCAGCAGCAGCCGGAACGCCGGACCGGAAGAAATCACCTGCGGCCGCAGGAACAGCGGATACGGTGGTTTCCGGGAAAACCGCACGAAGACCCGACGCGGCTTCGGCAGACACTGGGGAAACAGCGGACATGAAAGTTTCGGCTGACGCTGAGAAAACAGCGGATGCGGCGGTTTCGGCTGACACCGAGGAAACAGCGGACATGGAAGTTTCGGCTGACGCTGAGAAAACAGCGGATGCGGCGGTTTCGGCTGACGCTGAAAAAACAGCGGACATG
>ENA-OYWH01001070-OYWH01001070.1-human-gut-metagenome-genome-assembly--contig:-NODE-1070-length-13246-cov-5.964825_pt1 | contig 13246 bp, 9 predicted proteins | sample MGYA00244168_ERZ653393 | MGnify/ENA primary metagenome ERZ653393 (study PRJEB26926, sample SAMN06165164) | human gut metagenome | biome: ENVO:00009003; feature: ENVO:2100002; material: ENVO:00002003...
GGAAACACTGATCCGTTGCTAGCGGAATCGGTGATCCGATGAAGCGGAATTTGCAATCAATTTTACTTTTCTATTATTATACCTTTATGAAGAAAAAACATTAGGTAATCAAAGGGATATTATTGAGTCCTATTAATTAGAAGGTGATTCAAGGAGGAGATTTGTTGTCAATTTCTGCAATAAATGTTCACTTTCTGCAGAAATGATTGAACAGGCAAAAAAATTTGATATGATTTTATAAAAGGGGGCATAGATGTGGTTGAAATGATAGGCGGCTCCATAGTAGATGAGATGGAAAAAGACAATTTATTTTGAATAGATATTTAAGTGATTGTCCATACATAAGGTTGGTACTATTTAATGAAAAAGATATCTATATTGTGCTGAATGAGCACAATATAGATATTTTTTTATTGATATTTTTCTTGCTTTTACGGAGCCGGTATGGTTTAATATGGTTAGTGTGTTAAAAAAATATCAAAAGGCGGTAATGTGATATGAGCAGCATGAGAGGGATCGATACTCCGGTAAGACAGCGGAGAAGAAGGGTGTTTAAGGAAGTGGCCAATCTGGCTTACAATTCCAAGAATCTGAAGGATGATATGGAGGCGCTGCCTTATAAGATCGTAGACTATGAAGAGTCGGAGTTTTGGGAGAGCGTCTATCGTGACAGAGCGATCATCCGTGAGCGCATCCGTCTGGCCATGGGTATGAGCTTACGCCCGGAGAACCGTGAGCATCCCGGACATCTGACACAGGGACTGGAAGAGAGTAATATTGATGAAAAATATTATGAGCCCCCTCTGATGCAGGTCATTCCGTCGGCTTGTAATGCCTGCCCGGAGAACCGTTATGAGGTGACCAGCTCCTGCATGGGGTGCCTGGCACATCCCTGCCAGAGTGTCTGTCCCAAGGGTGCGATCTCTATGAAAAACGGCAAGTCTGTTATTGATCAGGAGAAATGCATCAAGTGCGGAAAGTGTCGTGAAATCTGCCCTTATGATGCAATTTGTCACAAAGAGCGTCCCTGTAAGGCTGCCTGCGGTATTGGAGCTATTACATCTGACCATGTGGGAAGAGCCGTGATCGACAATGAGAAATGTGTATCCTGCGGTCAGTGTATGGTAAGCTGTCCTTTTGGAGCAATTGCTGACAAGTCTCAGATCTTCCAGTTGATCCGTGCCATGCAGTCCGGCCGGAAGATCATAGCCCAGGTAGCACCTGCATTTGCCGGACAGTTTGGCCCGAAGGTGACACCTGAGATGTTCAAGACAGCGTTGAAGGAATTGGGGTTTGCGGATGTCTATGAGACAGCGTTGGGCGCTGACATGGGATGTATGGCGGAAGCGGAACACTACGTGAAGGAGGTTGCTACCGGTAAGCAGCAGTTTGCCCTGACATCCTGTTGTCCTTCCTGGTCTGTAATGGCGAAGAATCTGTTCCCTGAGACCATTGATAAGATAAGTAATGAATTGACACCTATGGTTGCAACAGCCCGTCTGATCAAACAGGAACATCCGGATGCGTCCGTAGTATTCATTGGCCCCTGCGCTTCCAAGAAGCTGGAAGCCAGCAGACGTACCGTTCGTTCCGATGTAGACTTTGTTATCACTTTTGAGGAACTGACCGGTATGTTCGAAGCTAAGGGAATCCTGTTAGATGAGATCAAGGCCATGGATGAGATGAAGGATGCTACCGCAGCCGGAAGAGGTTACGGCGTGGCAGGCGGCGTTGCCAATGCCATCAAGGACTGCATCGAGAAATACTATCCCGGTACACCGGTCAATATCCAGCATGCGGAGAGCCTGGCAGAATGTAAGAAAGCCTTGCTCCTTGCCAAGGCCGGCAAGATGAACGGCTGCCTGATCGAGGGCATGGCCTGCCCCGGAGGCTGTATCGCCGGAGCCGGCACCAACATCGCCATCCCCGTAGCTGCCAGAGCCGTGGACAAGTTCAAGAACGAAGCTGAGAAGAAAGTGCCTGATGAAAGTGTGGATCAGGAAATGGTGGAACTGGAAAAAGAATAAACACTGCAACAGAACAGATATATCCCGAAAACGAAACCGTCACATTACCGTGGCGGTTTTGTTGCGCGCATAGAGATAAAATTAGAGAAACTATTCAGAATAGTTACAAATGGCATATTGTTATTTCGGGAAAGATACTATAAAATAGCGTGGAGAACTTTTAGGAGAAACTATTTTATGAACATTCAGGACAGTATTATATTTTTTATGGAAATCTTAGGAACCATCGCTTTTGCAGCATCAGGTGCCATGGTGGGGATCCGGAAACGGATGGATATTTTCGGCATCTGTGTGCTGGGCGTGGTGACGGCTGTAGGCGGTGGTATGACCAGAGACGTGATCCTTGGGAAATTACCTTCGGCACTGGAGAAACCGGTATATGTCGGTGTCTCGGTGGCTACAGCACTGGCTATTTTTATACTGCTTTATATCAAACAGGATCTTTTGAGCGGCAGACTGGGAACCTTTTATGACAAAGCGATGTTAGGCATGGACTCTGTAGGACTGGGAATTTTTACTTCCCTGGGTGTGATGTCTGGCATCGACAACGGCTATCCGGACAATACCTTTTTGCTGGTATTTATCGGCATGCTCACCGGCGTGGGCGGCGGTCTGATGCGTGACATGATGGCGGGAGAGGAACCGTATATTTTCGTAAAGCATATTTATGCCTGTGCCTCTCTGGTAGGCGGTATCTGCTGCGTCTGGCTGTACCGCAGTATCGGCAGACTTCCCGCGGTATTTATTGCTGCCTTTGTGGTCATGGCGATCCGGTTTCTGGCGGCACACTTTCGGTGGAATCTGCCCCATCCGAAAACCTTGTCTTAACTGTTGCAGTTTTTGAAAAAAGGCGGTAGAATAAGGAAGTAGTTCTGCCTTCTGAGAGAGGGCGAACAGGAATATATAAGCAGGGAAGCGTAGGCCGGAAGGTACAGAACGGATACGGATCGCCTGCGGAAATGAGGAGAAAATGACAAAGATCAGAACAAGATACGCACCCAGCCCTACCGGTAAAATGCATGTAGGTAATCTGCGATCCGCATTATATGAATTTTTGATTGCAAAGCATGCCGGCGGAGATTTTATGCTCCGCATCGAGGATACAGATCAGGAACGTTATGTGGAAGGTGCTACCGAGATCATCTATCGTACCCTGGAGAAGACCGGACTGGTACATGACGAAGGCCCGGATAAGGACGGCGGTTATGGTCCTTACGTGCAGAGTGAACGTATGAAAACCGGTATTTATATGAAATATGCCAAGGAACTGATCGATAAGGGAGAAGCTTATTACTGTTTCTGTGACAAGGAGAGACTGGCTTCCCTGAAGACTGAAGTTGTGGATGGTAAGGAGATCACCGTATATGACAAGCACTGCCTGTCCCTGTCCAAAGAAGAGATTGAGGCAAATCTTGCCGCAGGCAAGCCTTTTGTCATTCGCCAGAACAACCCCAAGGAAGGCACCACGACTTTCCATGACGAGTTATACGGAGACATTACAGTAGATAACTCCCAGCTGGATGATATGATCCTGATCAAATCCGACGGTTACCCTACCTATAACTTTGCAAACGTGGTAGATGACCATACCATGAATATCACCCATGTGGTACGAGGCAACGAATATCTGTCCTCCTCCCCAAAATATGTACGCCTGTACGAAGCTTTCGGATGGCAGGTACCGGTATATATCCATCTGCCGCTGATCACCGATGAGAACCACAAGAAGCTGTCCAAGAGAAGCGGACATGCTTCCTTCGAGGATCTGATCGATCAGGGATTCATTACCGAAGCCATCGTGAACTATGTGGCACTGCTTGGATGGAGCCCGGAGGATAACCGCGAGATTTTCTCTCTGGATGAATTGATCAAGGAGTTCGATTACCATCGCATCAGCAAGTCCCCGGCAGTCTTCGATATCGTGAAATTGCGTTGGATGAATGGTGAATATCTGAAGGCTATGGATTTCGACAAGTTCTATGAGATGGCAGAGCCTTACCTGAAGGCAGCGATTAGCAAGCCTCTGGATCTGAAGAAGATCGCAGCCATGGTAAAGACCCGAATCGAAGTATTCCCGGATATTGCCGGACTGGTAGATTTCTTCGAGGAGCTTCCGGAATATGACGTGGCAATGTATACACACAAGAAGATGAAGACTACCGCAGAGACTTCTCTGGAGGTATTGAAAGATCTGCTTCCGATCCTGGAGGCACAGGAGGATTACAGCAATGACGGGCTGTATCAGACTCTTGTAAAATATGTGGAGGAAAAAGGCTGTAAGAACGGCTATGTGATGTGGCCGATCCGTACCGCCGTATCCGGCAAGCAGATGACACCCGCCGGTGCTACGGAGATTATGGAAGTCCTGGGCAAAGAGGAATCTCTGGCAAGAATCCGCAAAGGAATCGAGTTATTACAGGCAAATGTCTGATCTGACATGCTTAAATGCCTCCCAGCGGGAGGCTGTCACGTTCGGAGAGGGACCGCTGTTATTACTGGCGGGCCCCGGCTCCGGCAAGACATTTACCATCACCCAGAGGATCCTGTATCTGATCCGGGAACGCCGGATCACCCCGGAGAAGCTTCTGGTGATCACCTTTACCAGAGAAGCGGCTCTATCCATGAGGCAGCGCTTTGCGCAGATATCTCCACAGGAAGTGCATACCGTCAATTTTGGAACATTTCATTCTGTTTTCTATCAAATCCTGCTCCAGTCGGGCAGAATTTCATCAGGCAATATTTTAAACGACAGACAAAAAAGAGATCTTATCCTTCCCATTTTGAAGAAAATAACAGACTGTAAAAAAAGATCCGCAGAGGAAGTAACGGAGCTTGCCGGGAACTATCTTGCTGCCATCGGTTATTACAAAAATACCGGCGATATTGAGAACAGCAGAAAGAAGCTTCCGGAAGAAGAAAAACAACATTTTTCCAGGATCTATGAAGCTTATGAGGAGGCGAGAAAAAATACTGGAGGCCTTGATTTTGAGGATATATTAAAGGAATGTGAGGAGTTTCTGCAAAGGGATCCGGGGCAGCGTACATACTGGCAGAACCGGTTTGAATATATACTGATTGATGAATTTCAGGATATCAATTACAGACAGTACAGTATCGTGAAAATTCTGGCGGAAAAACATAGAAATATTTTTGCAGTGGGGGATGATGATCAGGCCATTTACGGATTCCGCGGAGCCAGACCAGCCTGCATGAGACAGTTTGTAGAGGAATTTGGTGCAAAGCAGATCCTTCTTCGGACGAATTATCGCAGTCATCCGGATATCGTGGAGGCATCCCTGGCGGTGATAGATGAGAATAAAGACCGTTTTCATAAGGATCTGGAGCCTTGCGAGGCGCATAGACGGCAGGCAGGGGATCATAAGACTGACGCCGGATACCGGAAGGAATATCGGGTAAAAATCAGGGAATTCAGTGAGGCTTCGGAACAAATGAGTTATCTGGTACAAAGCTTGAAAAATCGGATAAATGGGGAGACCTGTGCTGTATTGTTCCGGACAAATCTGGCCATGCAGGGCGTGGCGGCGAGACTTACCGGGGAGGGGATCCCTTTTTCCATGAAAGAGAAGGGGAGAAACATTTACGACCATTTTATCGCACAGGATCTTCTGTCCTATCTGCGGATCGCGCAGGGGTGTGCTACAAGAGCGGATTACCTGAGGGTGAGCAACAGACCATATCGGAATATTTCCAGAGAGGCTTTTGGTGCCGAAGCATCTTTACCGGCTTTGAAGAAATATTATGAAGATCTGACTGCGGGAAGTTTGGACGCGGGGCAGCAAAAGGCGCAGAAAGCGGTCGGAGTATGGATACGACAGATGGAATTTGTAAAAAATACGGAACTGAAGCTTGCAATGGCATTTTTGCGTAAGGCGTGCGGCTATGAGAGATACCTGCGGGTGAGAGCTGCACAGGAGGGAAAAACAGATCTGACGGAATGGCAGGAAGTGCTGGATTTTATCACGGAGGATGCGGGACGATACCGAAGCCTTGAAGAATGGCAGGAAGCACAGGAGCTTTACCGGGAACAACTGCAATGCAGGGAAACTGTAAGGAGTGGCATGCAGAAGAAGCAGGAAAAACAGGAAAACAGCGGGATCACTCTGCTGACGGTACATGCGGCAAAGGGACTGGAATTCGACCATGTGTGGATCCCGGACTGTAATGAGAAGACCTTTCCCCACGGAAGCTCCCGGGAGCCGGAGCATTGTGAAGAGGAACGACGGATCTTCTATGTGGCGATGACACGGGCAAAAAAAGACCTGGAACTTCTCTGCCTTACAGGCACGAGAGAGCGTCCCAGGTTCCCTTCCAGATTCCTTATTCCTCTGAATCGTTATCATCGATGATCTCGTCAAATTCACAGCTGTCGAGATACTCATCAAAAGCATCGGCAACCTTTTCGTAGACATCATCATCTTCAATGTATGCGAGAATGGGTTCTTCATTCGGGTCATCCGGATTCTCGGAATATCCGTAGAACCATACTTCTCCGTCTTCGTTTTCGCCGTCCTCGTCCAGAGGCAACAGTACGATATAGTCCTTGGCCTCTACGGTGAGAATGGTAATGATGGCACAGTTGACAACAGTGCCGTCTTCCAACTCCAGCTCAACGGTCATTTCTTCATCTTCATAGCTTTCTTTTTTACCCATGGGAATCCTCCTGTTATGTTTATTGGGTGTAACAGTACTTTGTTCCTTTATTATAACCGCTTACGGATATTCTTGCAATGCTTGTTTTTCTTACACTTACAGACTATAATAAAAATGGACAAAGAGACTGTAAGTGATAGAAAACTGGAAGATGGGGTATGACAATGACAGAAAAAAAGCATGCAATAAAGCCTTACCCTCTGGGGGCGCATGTGGAGGACGGAGCCATCCGTTTTGCCTATGCGTCCGGGAAAAAGGATTGCGGCATTCTCATATATGACAGAAAGAGTGGAAAAAAAACGCACAGGGTTCCGTTTCGACAGGAGGAGCGGATGGGAAATGTGTACTGTAAATATCTGGAACTGGAGCCGGAAAATATCGGGTATCAGTTCTATGAAGGGGAGCGTACTGTGCCGGATCTGCATGCACAGGGGTTCCTGCGTAAGCCTGCTTATGGGAAAATACGTAAGCCTGCGGATCGCATTGCAGTATTTCCCAACGAAGATTTCGACTGGGAACAGGATATGCACCCTATGCTTCCCTATGAAGACAGCACCTGCTATTGCCTTCATGTGCGTGGCTTTACCATGCATGCCTCATCTCAGGTAACACATCGAGGCACCTTTGCAGGGGTTGTGGAGAAGCTGGACTATCTGCAGGAAATCGGTGTGACAACCGTGGAATTCCAACCGGTCTATGAATTCGATGAGACACCGGAGAAGACGGTGCCGAAGACCTCCGGAGAGCTTGTGGCCGTGGCGGGGGAAAAGAACGGAGAAGGTAAATTGCCCGGCTACCGGGTGCTGAACTATTGGGGCTATCGGGAAGGCTTCTATTATGCGCCTAAGGCAGCCTATGCGGCAGGGGAAGACCCGGCGGAAGAGTTTCGTCTTATGGTAAAAGAATTCCATAAGCGAAAAATGGAAGTGATCCTGCAGTTCTATTTCCCCCGGGGAATGGATGCGGCAGAGATCGGGAATATTTTAAGATTCTGGGTATTATCCTATCATGTGGATGGTTTTCATCTGATGGGGGAGGGAGTACCGGCTCAGATGCTGGCTGGAGATCCGGCATTGTCCGGGACAAAACTGTGGCATTATTCCTTTGATACGGAGCAACTCTATGATCCGGCAGTGAAGCCGGAATACCGGAATCTGGCGGAATACCGGGACGATTATCTGTATACCATGCGTCGTTTTCTTAAGGGAGATGACAATATGCTATCGGGCGTATTGTATGAGATGCGTCATATCCCCGCCAATATGGGACGGATCCATTATCTGTCCAATTATTACGGCCTTACGCTGATGGATATGGTGTCCTATGATCACAAGCATAATGAAGCCAACGGAGAAGGTAACCGGGATGGCAATGATTATAACTGCAGCTGGAACTGTGGGGAGGAAGGACCGTCCAGACGGAAAAAAGTGCAGGCACTTCGGAAAAAACAGTTACAGAATGCATTTTGTATTTTGCTGCTGACACAGTCCACCCCGTTGATTTTCATGGGGGATGAGTTTGGCAATTCCCAGCAGGGCAACAATAATCCCTATTGTCAGGATAATAAAATTACCTGGCTGAACTGGCAGGATAAGGAGAAAAATGCGGAATTATTGAATTTCTGGAAACAGATGATTGCTTTCCGGAAAGCTCACCCGATCCTGCACCCTGTCGAAGAACTGCGAATCCTGGACAGCCTGTCCTGTGGTTATCCGGATCTGTCCTATCACGGACAGAATGCCTGGAGGCCCCAGACAGAGAGCTATAACCGGCATGTAGGCATTATGTACTGCGGAAAGTATGCAAAGACACCACAGGGTGGGGAGGATTCTTTCCTCTATGTTGCCATGAATATGCACTGGGAGCCGCAGAAACTGGCATTTCCAAAGCTGCCGAAGGGTATGGAATGGAATCTTGTGCTGGCAACGGAGAAGGCGGAAGATACTCTGACAGTGCAGGAGAAAGAAGAACAGTCCAGAGAGCAGACGGGGATCATTGCCCCCAGAAGTATTGCAGTATATGAAGGCGTTGTGATGGCAGCATCACAAGACAAGGAGAAAAAAGTTTCGGCAAGATCTTTAAAAAAGAAAACAGATGCTGCCGGAGAAAGATGATAGAACGAAATGAATATCTGGAAACATTTTAAAACGATCACACATCATAAGATCCTTGTGGCAAAGGGCTGCTTTAAGGTAGGTCTGTATAAACAGGGATTGTTGCATGATATGTCCAAGTATAGTCCCACAGAGTTCTGGGTAGGGGCAAAATACTATCAGGGGACACGCAGCCCAAACAATGCGGAACGAGAAGACATCGGTTATTCCAGCGCCTGGCTGCACCATAAGGGCCGGAATAAACATCATTACGAATACTGGATCGATTACAGCATGCAGGCACTGCCCGGTGGAATGGCTCCGGTGCCGATGCCGGATAAGTATATTGCGGAAATGATCATGGATCGGATCGCTGCCAGCAAGGTCTATATGGGAGGCGAATACACGGACAGGTCTCCTCTTGATTACTATTATCAGGGGACAGATAGGGCACCCATTCATCCGGAGACGAAGGCAAAACTGCTATATGTGCTGGAAATGCTGGCAGAGGAGGGAGAGGAGAAGACCTTCCGGTTTATCAAAGAGGAACTGGTGCAGCATAAACGGTGTATGGACTGGCACCAGCTGGAGAAAGCGGAATAGAATAGTAAAAAACAGTGGTAAGCAGAGGATCCTATGAACTGTATCATTCTGTTATTGTTACTATTTTGTGGTGGAAATTCCTGTAGCAACGGCTGTAGCTGTATAGGAAACAGCAATCGCAGTTCCTGCGGAAACAACAATTCCTGTGGGAATTCCAATAACTCCTGCGGAAGCAGTAGTTCCTGTGGCAGCTCGAATGCCTGCGGCGTACGTTGTCTGGAAGACGAGGGACGCGGTGGAGACAGAGACCGCAGACCGCCCAGACCGGATTTCCCGAATTTCACACCGGTGGATGATCCGGCATTTTCCAGGAGAAATGACGGAAGATGCGAGACCTGTGGATGTGAGCAGAATTCCTGAAAATATGGGTAACAGGAAAGCCCCTGAACTGTCTTGGCAGTTCAGGGGCTTATTTTGTCTGAAAGACTAGTTGGACATAACTTCTTTCCAGTATTTGTTGTAGAGTTCTTCGCCGTCCTCTCCGAGGTACAGGAAGGTCTCCAGATTGTTATACTGCGTCAGATCCGGGAAAGCAATGGGAGAATTCTTCAGATCTTCATCCTCGATCAGCTCTCTGGCGGCGGTATTAGGAGTACCATAGGTGATGTACTCGAAATTCTTCAGTGCTACATCCGGATGACACATGAAATCGATGAATTTCTCCGCATTTTCCTTGTTGGGAGCATTCTTCGGGATTACCCAGCCATCGATCCAGACATTGGTGCCTTCCTCGGGAATTACGAAATCCAGATCCTCATTTTCGCTCATAACATAAAGAGCATCGCCGGAGAACATAACACCCATGGCAGCCTCGCCACCGATCATTTTATCACGTACCTGATCTACTACATAGGCCTGTACCAGAGGCTTCTGGGCAATCAGATCCTCTGTGGCAATCTGCAGTTCGGATTCGTCCAGACTGTTGGAAGAGAAGCCGTTCTTTTTCAGTGCCACCATGAAGCAGTCCTTGATGGAATCCATCATCAGGATTTCATCGGAATACTTTTCATCCCAGAGATCAGCCCATTTGGTGGGAGGGGTATCTACCAGAGTCTTATTATAGATGATTCCTACAGTTCCCCAGCAGTAGGGAACACAGTACTTGTTGCCGGGATCGTAGGCGGCAGCCTGCTCATAATACTCGGCACCGATGTTTTCCTTGGCATTGGGGATCCTGTCATAATCCAGTTCCTGGATCAGGTCGTTTTCAATCATTTTCTGTACCATGTAATCGGAAGGACATACCACATCATAAGCGGAAGAACCAGCTTCTACCTTGGGATACATGATCTCGTTGGTCTCGAACTCATCGTAGACCACTTTGATTCCGGTCTCTTTTTCGAACATGGTGATCGTATCGGGATCGATATATTCACCCCAGTTGTAGACGATGACTTCACCGTTTTCACCACCGGCGGAAGAGGACCCGCAGCCGGTCAGAGCAGTTGCGGTAAGGATACCGCACAGAAGCAGTGCAATAAATTTTTTCATTTCTTTTCCTCCTGAATCTATTTTCAAAGAATTATTTCTTCTTCTTTGCCATGGGCATGTAGTTCACCAGTAAAAGCAGAACCAGTACCGTCACAAAAATGATGGTGGACAATGCATACATTTCCGGCTTGATGCCCTTCTTTACCTCAGTGTAGATTTTGGTGGACAGTGTGTCGACACCGGGACCTTTGGTAAAGTGGGTAATGATAAAATCATCCAGTGACATGGTAAATGCCATCAGGAAACCGGAAAGGATACCCGGCAGGATATCCGGAAATACCACCTTGAAAAAGGCGTAGGTCTGGGAAGCGCCCAGGTCAAGGGCGGCCTCATACGTGCTGGGGTTCAACTGCTTCATACGGGGCATTACGCTTAAGATCACATAAGGAATATTAAACGTAATGTGTGACAGCAGAATCGTACCAAAACCAAATTTGGCTCCAAGGCTTAAGAACAGAAGCATCAGGGAGATACCGGTAACAATCTCTGCGTTCAGCATGGGAATATTTGTGATTCCCATAAGGATCGTACGACTGGTACGCTTCATGGATTGCATGGCAATACAGGCAATCGTACCAATGAAGGTGGCAATCAGTGCAGACAACACAGCCAGCGCCAGTGTATTCCACAGAGCCTGCATGATCTGTTCGTTCTGGAACAGGGCAGCATACCATTTGGTCGTAAAACCTCCCCATTTTGCACGGGTCTTACTGGCGTTGAAGGAGAGTACGATCAGGGTAACGATGGGGGCATACAAAAAGATAAAGATCAGCCCCAGATATATTTTCTGTGCCGTTGTTTTGATCATAATGTGTTCGCCTCCCCCTCTTTATCCGTGATTACGGAGATCACCATATTGAAGATAATGAACAGCATCAGTACGATGGAAAGTCCGCTTCCCAGATTCCAGTTGCCGGTCTGGGTAAATTCCTGTTCGATGACATTACCAATGAGCAGGATTTTGCTGCCGCCTAAGATCTTACTGATCACGAAAGTGGTCAGGGAGGGGACAAATACCATAGTGATACCGCTGAACATGCCGGGCAGACTTAAGGGGAAGATGATCCGTACAAAGGTCTGCACACCGTTGGCACCAAGATCATAAGCGGCGTTGATTACGCTCTTGTCGATCTTGACCAGTACATTATAAAGAGGCAGTACCATAAAAGGCAAAAAGTTGTATACCATACCCAGTACGATGGCAGAGGGTGTATTAATAATATTTAACGCCGGCAGATGCAGGGTGGAGAGGATGCTGTTGATGACACCTGTCTTCTCAAGCAGTGTCTGCCATGCCAGGGTACGAAGCAGGAAGTTCATCCACATGGGCAGGATAAAGATCAATACCAGAAACGAGTTCTGGTTGACATTCATGTTACACAGGATCATGGCAAGGGGATATGCCAGAAGCAGGCAGATCACAGTGCTGATCACGGATAACTTCAGCGCTTCCCACAGAGCCTTGGAATGCTCGGCGGTTGCGATCGCCAGAATATTATCCAGCGTAAAAGCACCGCTCTTATCGGTCAGACCATAGTAGAAGACCATGCACAGGGGCACGATGACAAACATGGCTGACCAGAAGATAAAAGGGAGCGATAATAATTTTTTATTCATTGACTCCAATCGCCTCCTCATCCTCGGATTCCGGCTTCTTCATGATCTGGATGTTGAACGGATCCACTTTGATGCCGACTTTGGTCCCGACAGGAACCATTTTCGTGGACTGTACCAGCCACTCGAAACCGTTAGCCATAACTTCCATTTCGTAATGGACACCTTTGAAAATGGAATGGGTCAGTGTACCCTGGATAATACCTTCTTCCGGTGCTACCAGCTCCACGTCCTCGGGACGGATGACTACGTCGACGGGTTTGTTTTCTCCGAAACCGGTATCCACACAGTCAAAGCGGGCACCAAGGATCTCTACCAGACGATCTCTGATCATGGTTGCACCGATAATGTTACTGTCACCGATGAAGTCGGCAACGAAAGCGTTCTCCGGCTCGTTGTAGATACTTTCGGGAGTGCCGATCTGCTGGATATAGCCCTGGTTCATGACCACGATGGTATCGGACATGGTCAGAGCCTCCTCCTGGTCGTGGGTGACATAGATAAAGGTAATTCCCAACTCATTTTTCAGACGGATCAGTTCGTACTGCATGTCCTGACGCAGTTTCAGATCCAGTGCACCCAGAGGCTCATCCAACAGCAGAAGCTTGGGCTCATTTACGATAGCACGGGCAATGGCGATACGCTGCTGCTGACCGCCGCTTAAGGAATCCGGCATACGGTTCTCGAAACCGTCCAGATCTGTCTCTTATACACATCTCCGAGCCCACGAGACCGTACTAGATCTCG
>ENA-OYWH01001073-OYWH01001073.1-human-gut-metagenome-genome-assembly--contig:-NODE-1073-length-13216-cov-9.043766_pt1 | contig 13216 bp, 9 predicted proteins | sample MGYA00244168_ERZ653393 | MGnify/ENA primary metagenome ERZ653393 (study PRJEB26926, sample SAMN06165164) | human gut metagenome | biome: ENVO:00009003; feature: ENVO:2100002; material: ENVO:00002003...
TAAGAATTTCTGATATTCTTGCTTTGAGGTGGAATCAGATACTAGATGCGGAAGAATTTACCATTACAGAGATTAAGACAGGGAAGCAGAGGACAATTAGGATTAATATGCAGCTACAGCAACATATCAGAGATTGTTATGAGCATATAAATCCAGTTGGCATAAATGCACCTGTATTAATGAGTCAGAAGGGGACAGTGTACACAGTTCAGAGAATCAATGTCATGCTGAAAGAGATTAAGAAGAAGTACAAGTTGCATATAGGCAATTTCAGTTGCCATTCTCTTAGAAAGACTTTTGGCAGACAGGTTTATAATATGAACAGTGATAATTCAGAGCTTGCACTTGTTAAGCTCATGGAGCTATTCAATCATTCCAGTGTATCAATTACTAAAAGATACTTGGGATTAAGGCAAGAGGAACTACTTAATACCTATGATTGTCTTAGCTTCTGATAATTGGGTTGGTATGAAAGTTCAGAATTTCTACTTATATGGGGATTTGGCAAGTTTCATACCAACCTTGAATTATTGAGTAGAGACAGCTCTCAACTTTTAATAAACAATAGTTCTTGCAAATTAAACAGTTTTTAGTAACTTTGTAGCAATTTCAGACTTCTATGGAGATAGTTTTGAAAGGACATAGTTAACGAAGAGCGTTTAAAATATTATCCTAAGTTGAAATCTGGACAATTTCAAAGAATGAGGATGATAAGCAAGAACGCTCACGTCAATGTTATATACCTATCTTGTTAAGATAGTCTATATATCGTTTGGCGTGGGTTATTGTTTATTACTCATTCTTGGGCAGTCCAGAGCCTCAACTTAGTAATATTCAATAGTTCCCACGCTTCTTGTATATAGCAGCCAACTATAGGGAACAGGTTGGCAGAATTAAATTTATATCAATTATGAAAACATTGAGATTTATTGGAACAACCTTGTTAATGGTTGTGTTGTGTTTGAACTTTACCGCTTGTAGCGATGACGATGATGACATTGATATAAGCCAGTTAGAGGGAACTTGGGGATTAGTACGTAGTGCAGGTTGGGAAAGCTGCAACGAAGAAACCGAAAGAGAAGAATGGGATTATACTTGCGACCCTTACAATCCCGATAGTGGTGATGGTGAGTGCGAAAAACTAGTTATCAAAAAACTAACAGATAACACTTATTCTGTAGCCGCATATTACTATAATGGTTCAGAATGGAGAGCTGATGGAGGTAGTCAAACGTTGACTTTAAACGGTAACACGTTAACGGTAAGCAAGACTAATGGGAACTATGGTTATTTTGATTCTTATGCCAATCTTATAATTGAAGCCTTGACGACAGAGAACTTGGCGATTCGTGTTAAATATGACAATGTACAAACCAGTCAGCCAACTGACCCTGATTATAATCCTAATCATCGTGACAGTGCAGACTTTACAGAAACATTTACCAGAATGGAATAAACGCTATTATTAATCAATAAAGGTAGCACTTGAAGTAAGATTCATCTGCTACCTTTAATTTTACAGGAATATTTTTTTGTAAAAGAACGTATTGTCAACAATTACAGAGAGTAAGTGCAGATTTATGATTATCTGACCTTTAGATACAAAAGTGAGGATTTTATACTTGTATTGATATTTAGTCTAAATTGAGGTTCGTTAAGAATAAACACGTCTTATATGATAATACAAATAAAAATTCTATCTTTGTCACATTAATTAAATATCTGTACGACAACGCCATAATGAAAGTGTTTAGTATCTTCCTGTTATAAGGTTTCAATGCAGTTTCACCCAAACAGGGATATGGTTTGGAATCTGTATAAGAGCTAATGGGAAGACTAATTGCTCCACACTTTCTTTTATGAATATATTACTGCCATATAGGAGTAAAGTGGCTATTATTATTTATTGGTTATGGTGAAAAAGGCGACATTCTTTTTCTTGGTTATTGCAACGCTGATTACCTCATTTTACAGTTGCAAGACAAACACTGATGATTTATGGGACAGCATCCACCAACTGGATGGAAGGGTTACTTCATTGGAAGAATTATGCAAACAGATGAATGGTAATATCAGTTCCTTGCAGAAACTGGTACAGGCATTACAAGACAACAACAGTATAACTATGGTTACTCCTGTGAAGCAAGGGGAGAAAACTATTGGTTACACCATTTCCTTTACTAAAGGCGAGCCTATTACAATCTATCATGGAGAAAAAGGAGACAAGGGGGAACAAGGAGATAAAGGAGAAACTGGCGACAAAGGAGATACAGGTGATAATGGTAAAGACGGTACTACTCCTATTATTGGTGTCAAACAACATGCTGATGGCATATATTACTGGACGTTAAATGGGGACTGGCTCAGAGATAATTCTGGCAATATGATTAAAGCAGAAGGTAAGGATGGCACCAATGGCAATGATGGTACTAATGGAGAAGATGGGAAAGACGGTATTACGCCATTACTTGAAATTAGAAATGGACGTTGGTATTTATCTAGTGATGATGGGCAAACATGGACAGATATAGGGCAAGCGACAGGAGAATCAGGAAAAGATGGAGTAAATGGTACTGACGGTAAAGATGGTGACAGTTTATTTCAAGAAATAGACTACACTTCTGACCTTAACTTCGTTATTTTCACTTTAGCAGATGGAACTATATTAAAATTGCCAACTTGGTATGCTTTTAGTAATCTACAACGGCTTTGTGAACAAATAAACTCCAATATTTCATCCATGCAATTAATCATCGAAGCATTACAACAGAAAGATGCAATAACTAATGTTGAAGTTATAAGCGAAAATGGCTATGAAATTGGATATAAACTTTACTTTGAGAAGCATACTCCAATTACTATTTATCATGGTAAAAACGGACAAGATGGAACTAATGGAAGCGATGGTGAAGATGGGGATGATGGTGCTAACGGTAAAGATGGAACAACTCCTAACATTGGGGTAAAACAAGATACAGACGGCATTTATTATTGGACTTTGAATAATGATTGGCTGAAAGATGAAAATGGACATAAAATAAAAGCACAAGGGACTGACGGAAATAACGGTAACGATGGAAACAATGGCGCAGATGGAACTGATGGTAAAGATGGTATTACTCCCCAACTAAAAATAGAAGAAGACTATTGGTATATATCTTATGACAATGGTTCTAACTGGACAAAACTAGGGAAAGCGACTGGCGCAGATGGAACAAGTGGAGACGCTTTTTTCAAGAATGTGACAGAAGATGATGATTATGTTTATTTGGAAATGCAAGCCGGAAACATTATCTCTGTACCCAAACATAAAAAACTGTCTATCACTTTCAATGAAACGGAAGATATACGGGTATTAGCTAATCAAACTTATCCTATCCAATATACTATTACGGGTGCTACTGATAAGACTGTAGTGAAAGCATTAGCACAAGATGGATTTCGTGCAGTTGTTAAATCCACAGACAGTGCAAGTGGGGTAATTGAAGTTACCACTCCTACGAATATTGTGAGTAGTGAAATCCTAATTTTTATTTCTGATGGTGAGGAGCGTACAATTATGCGTTCCATCAATTTTGTGGAAGGAGTGATTAATATCACCAACCGTTCTTATACGGTTCCTTATACTGGTGGTACAGTAAGTGTGCAACTTTCCACTAATATTGATTACACTGTAGAAATTCCAGAAACGGATAAAACATGGATTTCTATCGCTCCGACATCACGTGCCATAATGCGGGATGAAACGATTACATTTAATGTCCAACAGAATAATAACACTCAATTGCGCTATTCGATTATTAAACTGGTTGATAAATTGGGAGTTACTTCTGAAACAATACAGATTACTCAACGTGGAGGAAGTTCGCAGGATATTCACGTGACAACAGCAGGCACGTTGGAACAACAGATTGATAGTGAAGACGCCCAAATTATAGAAGAACTGAAAATCACAGGACATCTGAATACTTTTGATTACGAATTTTTAAAAACTATGCCTAACTTGAAGACTGTAGACTTGTCTGAACTTGATGATACTATAATTCCTGCGAGTGCTTTTAGTGGTTCAAAAGTTTCTGCCGTACTACTTCCTTTGAGGCTAAGAGTTATTTCAAATAGAGCGTTTTACCAAAGTGGTATTACTTCTCTTTATATACCAGAGACAGTGGAAAGTATTGGAGAATATGCTTATGCAGAAACTGCTAATTTAGTAGGAAATGTGTCGATACCTAAGAATACTGCTATAATAGGTGATTGTGCGTTTTTTAAATCAGCTTTTGATGGAACTCTGATAATGGAAGAAGGCATACGAAGTATAGGAAATAATGCTTTTGAATATTGTGAAAAAGTACAAGGGGATTTGGTGATACCTAATAGTGTGACAACATTGGGAACTTATGCTTTTGCACATTCTACTTTTACAGGTTCATTGAGTATAGGAAATGGGGTAACAGATATTCCAATTTACGCATTTCAAGGTTGTAATTCCTTTAAAGGAAAAATTACTATTGGAGAAAATGTTGAAAGTATTGGCAGTCATGCTTTTGCAGGATGTAGGGGATTTACTGGTAATTTGATAATTCCTGATAACGTTGAAAGTATAGGAGAGGATGCTTTTTATAATTGTACAGGATTTACAGGGTATTTGAGCTTAGGAAGTTCTGTTACCGAAATTGGAAATTATGCATTTAGTTCTTCTACAAGAACTCTTAAAGCGACTGATGAGAGTAATAATAAAGCATATACATATACTTGTGAAGGACTATTTAATACAGTATATTGTAAAGCAAATGTTCCTCCAACATTAGACCATTTTTCATTGAAACATAAACGTGGTAATGCAGAAGTATACTCTGAATTTGGATGGAATTATGGTTATCAACTTGAGGTTTATGTTGGTGCTGGTCTTCTATATCACACATATACAGGAACAAGGCCTAAGCATTTATTAGTTCCGATGAACTGTTATTCCACATATAAGAATACTATTGGATGGGATGATTTTGATTTAATTGAAGAAGTTGAATTTTAAAATATATAATTTATGTGTGATTCAAATCCTTGTGACCAGATTTGTAAAAAGCAGATTGCTTATGAAAAGGCTATTGATGCCTATCAGTTCCATGTACAACGTTATCATACATGGGTTAACTATTATGCAATTTTCGTTGGTGCTTTATTTGTAGCATTTTATACTATATTGTCAGGAATAACCAATGAGGTTGAAAGTTGCTGTGTTGTACAAAAGGTAGATATTACTGATAATCATGAATCAACATTCTTTTTATTTCTTATATCATGTCTAGGATTATGGACTACGATTTGTTGGTTAGCTAGCACTGTAGGACACTATTCTTGGATGAAAAGTTGGATAGAAATAGTGAAGAAAATTGAACATGATTTCTTAGGAACAGATAGTCCTGTATATGCTATTCTCATAAAGAATAATGCAATTATTACAGCCAAAAGACATCCTCGTTTTATTTCCACACAAAAAGTAACTCAAATCTTCTTGATAGGAGTAATTATAGCATGGAATATCATCATAATTCACCATGTAATGAAAGCAGGATGGGAATGTTGGACAACATTCATAAGTGGCACATTCTCATTAATAGCAATATTACTGATTTATTATGGGAAAAGTAGATTTTATTCCTCTACATTAAATATAGAAAGCTAATAACTAAAATTCATAAAACAAAAAGTAAGGTTCTAAAGGCAGCATTTGAAGTAACATTCATTTGCTGCCTTATTAGTTCATTTCCTTCTCTTCTTAACTAATTTATGCTTATCCTTCTTAGCTGAATTTGAAAATAGTTGTTCTAGCATTTCCCTTGTAATAGGTAAATATGTGACCTCTGTTAATCTAGTCTCTCTAATCTCTTGTGGTAAATAATGAATTGTGTTATTCTTCTTTGGTGTTACTTGCATATTTTTGTAGAAATAAATAGGTTGGTAATTGATTTATCTACGGCAAAGTTATTGATAAGAATCAGGTAAATCTAATACAAGATATACATTTTGGATTATCAGAATATATGTGCGTATATCTTCAAAAAGATTTGATTTGAAGTAGCAAGTAAAACAATTCTTGTAACTGATTCATACCAGATATTTATGATTTTATTTTTTGTACCTGTGAGATATGATGAAACTAAGTCATTGATAAGGTGGTAAGTGAAATTTCATTTACTGCCTTATTTTTTTATCTAATTCTTTCTATCTTTAAGGCATAATTTAAGATTAGAGATATGGAAGATATAAAGCCAATAGATAAGTTTACATTAGACAAATATGTAAAAGAAGAAGATGATTTGCTAGAGTATGTAAAGCAAGTTGCTATGGAATTTTGTCCAGATGTATATGAAGGCACATATATTTTAGAGACACAAGCTCTTGATATTTTCAAGAATAGATATAATCAAAAGTTTATTACCAATAAATTCAGCTATGCTGATTATAAGAAAGAGGATAGCATACAAAAAGCATTGCAGGGGATAGGTATTGATATTAACAAATTCTGGTATTTAGTCTTATTTGTTTTTGATTATAGTAATGGAAGCTGTTTAGAAGGGATGAAATTGTATGATTCTCCCAAAGAAGAATTAGAAAAATTTATTAATATAGTTGCCAGTACTTGTAAAGAAGATAAAGGTGTTAATAAAATATCAGGTATTTCTTTTAATAAATCTCTAACTTTGACTTTAAAAGGAGGAAAGCATCCTTTAGTCATAACCAATCCCAATACAATTTTCTATATAGCCTGCCTATTGGAAGATGGTCTTGAAAGTATTGAGCAAGATAGTAGAATGAGTAGAGAAATTGTATCACTATATAAAACAAAAGAATTATATACAGCACGTATTTATCTATTTGCGAAGATGGTACTTTATTTTTTTGAAACTAATCCTGAATTTAACAATCAAAGAGCACCAAAAGGAAGTGGGATGAATTTCAGTAAACTATTACTTATATCTAATCTAATTTACTTTACCCAATTATCCAAAACTGATGGATATTTAGGAGATGATGATACTTTGAAGAAACTTATCAAACAATACAAAAATAAGGAAATTAGAACTGTAAACAACTTCTATCTTTAATCGCATTATAATGTGGCTTCTGTTTTAAGGGGGAGGAGAAAATAGGACTAATTCTTCTCCCTTTTGCTTCTTTCTAAAATCCTCACCTTTGCAGTATAATCTAAAACTGGAGCGCACCAGCCTAAAAACTGCAAGACAAAAATGTTCGAATATTATTTTTATGAAAGTAACAGAGATATTGTTACTGAAAATGTTGTTAAATGCTATTCTATGATTAGCAAGTATGGCTTTCAACCTTCAATGGGTAAAATCAAGATGGTTGAGGGTGATGACCTCAAAGGTGAGAAACTGTATAAAGTTTCTGTAATACCCAAACGCAATGACAAGCCTTTATCTATAACTAACTTTATGGTAGAAACAGAAGAGGTTACAAATGAGGAAGAAAGGAAAAAAGCAAAATCTCCTGTCGATGGACAGCACCGGTTAATTGCTATGGGGATTTTGGAATCAGAGGGCAAGTTTACTTTTGACGAATCATCTATGGTGGAAATTGTTAAACTCCCAGAAGAGATGAGTCTGCCACTCTTTACAGCATCAATCAACAATGGCAAGCCTTGGAACTACAAAGATTTTAATGGGTCTGGGCTAAGTACTGGTAATGCACAGATTGACTACATTGAAAGGATAATAGGTGATTACGACTTGAAGCCAGAGTTTGTTTATGGACTTTATACAATGGGACAACCAGAGTTAAAAGCTAATGTAGTGAAAGATTTGAAGGTTGGCATTGATAGACTTCCAAAGAACCTAAGATTGAGTGAGGACACCCAATCAATGGGCGACAAACTTTTACAGGCATTTAAAGCCAGTAAGATGAGTGAAAAGACATTCAACAATGGCAGGTTGGCAAAAGGACTAAAACAATTCTTCAAGGACAAGAATCCGACCATAGAACAAATGGTTGCCATAATCGAAGCAATGAATAAAGATGTCTGGCATGCAAATTATCCTAAACCTAAAGGAAGTCCAGAAGCTAAGAACTATGCAGAGAACTTTGCCGAGTATTATGAAGATGTACTAAGCAAATAAATGATTGAAAATTAAAAGCCAGTTATCGAGATGACAACCAGTTATCTTGACTTAAAATTCAATCTCTGTGGTATTTTATTACTTGAATGTTATCTTGTAAGCCAGTGGTCAGTGATGATAGCTGGCTTTTACTGTAATATATGAATTGTAAAGAGTCATGTTGCTAGTTAAAATCTCAATAAATAATAGTGTTAATTGTGAAGAATAACTTATCTTTGTGACAATTTCTTGGACTGAAAAGAACCAGAATGAATAACCAATAGTGTTAAAGTGCTGATAATGAATGTAGAGTCGCAAAGATAAGATTTTTATTACATTTGCAGCGCACATTAACGTCTTGTTAACATGGAACATCTTCTCCACTACGTGTGGAAGCATAAATTATTTCCCCTGAAAGTACTGCAAACCACCAACGGCTTACCGGTAGAAGTGATTGACTCCGGTCTGCAAAATCCCAACGCCGGTCCCGACTTTTTTAACGCGAAACTAAAGATTGATGGTGCCTTATGGGTAGGGAATATAGAAATACATACACATTCTTCCGACTGGTTTCGCCACGGACATCATTCTGACAAAGCATACGACTCTGTGATTCTCCATGTAGTGAGTGAAGCAGATACGGAAATAACCCGTACCAACGGTGAACAGATACCGCAACTATTACTTACCTGTCCGGACAATGTGCAATTACATTACCACGAACTTTGTGTAGCCGATCAGTATCCGGCTTGCCATCCCATCCTTGCCTCTCTTCCCAAACTTACCATTCATTCTTGGCTGACCGCTTTGCAAACGGAACGTTTGGAGCAGAAAGCGCAATTAATCACACAGCGTCTCAAACATTGTAACAGTAATTGGGAAGATGCATTCTTTATCACCCTTGCCCGTAATTTCGGTTTTGGCTTGAACGGCGATGCTTTTGAAACGTGGGCGGGACTGTTGCCGTTTCGTGCGATGGATAAGCACCGGAATGATTTGTTTCAGATAGAGGCTTTTTTCTATGGTTTGGCGGGATTGTTGGAAGAAACGTTTCTGAAAAAGGAACAGGAAGACGAGTATAGTCTCCGTCTTTGTAAGGAGTTCCGTTATTTGCAGCGGAAGTTTGAAATCGGGCAGGGGATGGATGCTACGTTATGGCGTTTTCTACGGCTTCGTCCGGAAAACTTTCCGCATATTCGCCTGGCGCAGTTGGCTTATCTCTATCAGAAAGGGGATAAGTTGTTTTCACGTTTGTTGGAAGCGGAAACGCTGGCGGATGTGAGAAACTTGCTGGATGCCCGTACGTCTCCCTATTGGGAAAATCATTATTTATTCGGGCGACCGTCTTCACAAAAGGAGAAGACGATGGGAGAGCGTTCCAAGGATTTGATAATCATAAATACAGTGGTTCCTTTTCTTTATACATACGGCTTGCATAAGGCAGATGAACGAATGTGTGAACGTGCCGGACGTTTTCTGGAAGAATTGAAGGCGGAGAGTAATCATATTATCCGCTCGTGGAGCGATGCCGGGCTTCCGGTTGTCAGTGCGGCGGATAGTCAGGCATTGATACAGTTGCAAAAAGAGTACTGTGATAAGCGAAAGTGTCTGTACTGTCGCTTCGGTTATGAATATTTGAGGAAAAAGTAGCTTCGAAAAAAAGGCTTTGGTCGATGAAATATGTATAATTTTACCACGTTAGTGTATTTTTCTATGTATACGTTTTTTTATTTTATCACTATCTTTACATTGTGCAATAAACAAAACATCTTATAGAAAGAACAATATTATGAATAAAATTATTAGCCTTTTCATTGCTGTATTTTTTAATGTATATACTTCTGCTCAGATAAATGCAGGAAGTACCAAAGAATCTTTAATGACTCTTGACGAGATGCCATCATGGATTTTAAGTAATATTCAATTTCCTCAAGAAGCGTACAAATATGGAATAGCTGGCATTGAACAAGTTTGTATTAGTGCATCTTGGGATGGAAAAGTTTTCATAACAAGCATACTGAATACATTAAATCCTGCTTTTGAGAAAGAAATTATGGATGTCATAAGTAAAGCTCCTCGATGTCGATATAATGGAAGTCAACCTAAAGATATATATAAATATATGCTAATTGATTTTCATCAATATATTCCTGAAGATAAACGGGAACAAATACAACAAGTAACTATGCATATTCCACCGCGTTTATCGAATATTCCTACGAGTCCTTTTAATAGCAGGGACAAGTTTGTTCAATGGATACACAACAATATTCAAATACCATCAACACTGAAATGTTATTCAGATACATTACTTTTTCAGTATACAATAACTAAAAAAGGAAAGGTAAATAATATATCTATATTACAGTGTAAGAATGATATTGTAAAATGTGCGATAGAGGATTTATTAAAAAAATCTCCTAAATGGGAACCGGCCATTGCTGATAGAACAACTCCAATTGATGTTACTATATGTGATAAGATTATTATAAAAACCGATAATGATGGAATGCTTTTGCCATTAATAGTGTATCGTGATGATGTTTTTTGTAATACAAGAAGCAAACCAACTGATCCGGATATGATCGTTTTTAATCCAGAAATAAAGGCAAAATACAATGAAGAGGGTAATTTCTTGAAAAATATTATGTGTGATGTTATAGTTGATAAAAAAATGGTTCTGAATGGCTCGTTTGTTATAGAAAAGGATGGTACGACTAGTCATATAGAAATTTCAAACAGTCCGGACGCGGAAACTGATAGTATTGTAACAGAAGCTATCGCTCGAACAAAATGGATCGCTGCGATGCAAGGAGAAAGCGCAGTACGAACGATTTATTCATTTGGGGTAAATAAGCAACCGCGAAAACAAAATCAATCCAGTAAGTATTCTTATTATGATATTTTCGGTAAATATTTTATAGCCCTCCAAGCTAATCCGATGCGTACGTCATATAGATTCATTCAGGGGGATGGAACGATACAGAACTATCCATTTAATAATCAAGGACTGTTTGACTATAAGGCTTATTACCAAGGAATGTTATATTACTACAAAAATATGGCCGGAAAGAATAGTAATATTTCAAGAGATTATTTTGATAAACTCTATAAAATGTATGCGGGATATTAAAAGAAAAGATTTGTGCAAAAAGACAATTTCAAGGAAAAAATTTTAGTTCCCAATATTAGATATTGCGGTCTCTATCAAGGAAGCCAAAGTCTGCTTATAGACTTTCTTCAGTAATCTAATGGGTTACAGATGGCAGATGTGTGATAGCTGACTTGTACTGTGGTAGATACTTATTGTGTTTTCTTTATATTCTTTTCTTTATGAAGAAACTCTAAAATTTCAGCTTCCATTCGTAAAGCTTTTGTTCCTTTTTTCTTTATCGGTTGTTTTAAAAGATAATTTCCCATGTCGATGGCTGCATTTATATTTCCTTTGTCTATATAAAGCTGGAATAATTTGTACGAAGGAGTGATATGATGTGGAATCATGGCAGCAGCCGTTTGATAGCATGCTTCAGCTTGAGCGTAATCTCTTTTTTGTTTCCAAAAATCTCCCATCTTGATATATAGTTCACTATTAGGAGCAATTCGGGCAGCTGTTTGTAATATTTGTGGTTTTGTATTTAAAGGATAATCTTCCAAACTACTTTTTGAGTAGATGTACATTAACTGTGGATTATAACAAAATAATGGGTATAATGTGGATAGTTGAGAATGGGCTTCTTCGGATATTTTATTTTTATCCACTATCCTGATAATTGTGGTAAAAGTTTTATGGTAAATATGATAGGACCAGATTGATATACATATAATAGAGATGGAGGCTATACTTCTAACGATGTATTTTGCTAAAATAGATATTGTAAACACTTTTATGGTTTTGCTTTTCATCATTCCTATTATGCTGATGAATAATATTTCTAATGGAAAAACCTGGCCAGGATAAGAAAAAAAAGAGAAGACTAGGAAAGTGGTTAAGGCGGATTTCAGACAATGGTCAGTATTATTCTTTTCTTTATAACTAAATAATGCATAAAACAACCATGAAACAACAACTAATCCAACTATTCCCTGTTCTGCTGTTATATATAAAAATTCGTTGTATGTATAAAAAATGTTGTCAGCTAATAATGTGTATGGAGAATTTGTAGCTTGTAAGAAATATTCAGCTTGGTAAAGCATGTAATTAGCTTGCCATCCTCCGGTCCCAATACCGAATAGAGGATAATCTTCTATCATCTTTATTGTGTTATACCATATTAGCAATCGGCCATCTGCCGAATCTCTTCTTATAAAGTAGATTGATATGATAAAAACGGTGATGATAAGCAGAAAACCTGATTTCAAAAGAGTTGGTTTGACTTTGATTGTATGTTTTCTTTTTAACCATTGCCATAGGAATATCATGCTTCCTACCAATGCAGCTGTCCACCCGGCGCGTGAACCAGATAATAGTAAACCATATAAAATAAAACAGGCTATCATGCAAAATGATAATGTTAATATACGATGCTTGTTTTGTATGTTTTCATAAATGAAAAAAATAGATACTATCCAGCATACTGCTAATAATCCGCCTAATGGTCCTGGATTTCCAAACGTTCCTGTGATTCCGAAATCATGATGATTGCTCTCTAAATAATTCACTTTTTGAAGTGTTGAAATGATTACTTCGGTAATTCCCCAAATACAGACTATGTATAATAGGCAATAGCACTGTCGTTTTGGCATAATGCGTATACACGTATATATAAGGCATAATACAGTCACTCGCCAAATTGATGAGTAGTCAATAGGTACAGCTCTATTTAAGAACAGTAATATGCAAATTGATATAAGTAATATATCTTGTATTCTGATGTTTTCAATAGAATAGCTTTTCATACTGTTTATAAGGTACATTTAATTTAAGTGGAAATATATTTATATATGATTTATCCTAAAGATGAGCAATGTGTAATCTAAATTTTCCAGCACTCTTGGTTTTGTTTTACACAAAGAATGCTGGAAAATAATAATTTTCATAATCGATCGGCACTAATTTTTACAGAACTGTACCGTATAATAACTGTCTCTTATACACATCTGAC
>ENA-OYWH01001085-OYWH01001085.1-human-gut-metagenome-genome-assembly--contig:-NODE-1085-length-13081-cov-8.922309_pt1 | contig 13081 bp, 9 predicted proteins | sample MGYA00244168_ERZ653393 | MGnify/ENA primary metagenome ERZ653393 (study PRJEB26926, sample SAMN06165164) | human gut metagenome | biome: ENVO:00009003; feature: ENVO:2100002; material: ENVO:00002003...
CCGCCGGTGTAGCAGAACATATTCAGTACCGAACGGTCTTTGGCGTAACGTTCCAGCAAAGAACGGTTTTCACGCTGATCTACAAAGAATCCGGTCTTCTGACCTTTCAGCCAGTCCACATGGAACTTCAAGCCATATTCTTGTGCGATATTATCACTGCTTCCTCCTTTCAGAAAACCGTTTTCGGGGAAAAGGTCTGCCTTAAAAGGAAGAGTTGTTTCTGATTTATAATAGATATTTTCGATCTTGTCACCTATTACTTCGGATAAAGCTTCGGCAATTGTCATGCGGTCTACATGCATTCCCGCAGAGTGTGCCTGCATAACAGCGGTTTTGGCATAAACGTCAATCACCAGTCCGGGGAGATTGTCTCCTTCACCGTGAACGAGACGGTAAGTGTTGTTGGTCGGATTAGTGGCGATGCCGATACTGCGGCGCATATCGTATGCAATTTCCAGTTTGCGTTTCCAAAAATCGTGATCGATAGGTTCCTGGCGGAAAGACAGTACGCGCACAGCAATACTTCCGATCTGGAAATGTCCTTCGGCAATAAATTCTTTTTTTGAGGTGTACACTTCTACAACTTCACCTTCATCGGGCTCTCCGTCAAAACGAGCGATAGCACCGGAAAAAATCCAGGGGTGGAATCTCTTAAGAGAATCTTCTTTACCAGGTTTGAGATATACTTTATGCATAATGTAGTCTTTCCTCAACCCTCTCCCAAGGGGGAGGGCTTCAGATCGTTTTATTATTGGTTATTAATCACTTTTTTATTACTTATCACTTCCTCCGCGGGAGAGACAGTAGCTGTCAGCGGAGAAACCTCCCAATCTCCCGTCTGTTTCAGCTCCTGCAACAGATTGTAGATATTGAGGCACGCCCATGCATCGGTTGCAGCATATTGTTTCTGTCCGTCACTTAATACATCAGCTTCCCAGTTGGACAAGCGTTGTGATTTGGATATTTTTTCTTTGAATAAGATGGCGTAAATCTTTTGCAGACTTTTGTCCTGTATTCCGAATTGACGCACATAGTCCTGCAACTCGATACAGCTTTGTTGAGTGAAAGGTGCGCGTTTGTGCAGCATCATAAAGTCGTCTTTCAGTGAAAGTCCCACTTTGATTACAGCCGGGTTTTCTAACAAGTCAACCAATGGCTGGGTCAATCCTGTCATATTGAGCCGGAATAAGAAACAGCATTCTTCGGAAGAAATCTGGAGAAGTGCTACTTTGTGCGATTGTCCTTTGGTAAAGGAAGGGCGAGTTTCGCTGTCGATACCTATCACTGGTCTGGATTGGAGGTAAGTTACTGCTTTTTCCGTTTCAGCTTCCGACTGGATAACATAAATACGTCCCGGAAAGACTGTTTTCGGGAGTTCTTTTAGTTCATCTTTATCTATGGTTCTTCTTACAATCATTTCTATTTTAATTCATCATCGTGGCAATGGCAACCGTCTTCGTGACAGTGGCAATCATCATCGTGGCAATGACAGCCATCTTCTTCACAACAATCGTTGTCGTCGCTTGGTTCGTAAAATCCTTCTTCATTACCTACTTCTTCTTCCTCCTGGTTGTATTTCACGTCGTGAAGGGCACGAAGCGTGTTTACTAGTTTCTGTCCCCACAGTGTACCGAAGTTTTCCTGACAGATGGCCAATGAATCATTCATTGTTTCGTTCAGTCCCAGTTGGAAGACAAATATGAAATCTTTAATATCCTGATAAATGTCGGCCAGGTCTTCCGATATAGACTTTTTGATAGGCTGGTCGCTATACACCATATCTTGCACGAATACGTCCAGATAATCATCCTTGTCAGCCATCAATCCGGAAAGGTTGATACGCAGAATTTCGTAAATCTCTTCTGTGACATACGTTTCAAGTGCTTCGTCCCCGATAGTCTCACATTTGGGCAGCATAGATGCTTTGAGATAGAGCAGGGGAAGTATTTTTAATGATGTATCAACGAAAGTGCTACGCTTCATGCGTTCGGCACGTTCGAGAAATGCACAAAATTCGGCAGCTACCGTTACGAACTCAATTACGTTTTTATCAAATATCGTTTGGCTTTCTTTTTCCATGATCTATATTGATTTGAAACGCAAAGGTAAGAAAAAGGATTGAATGAGCGTAGTGCTCGTTATTTTTTTATTATTTTTGCAGCTTAGAATCTCATTCCAGTTTTATAAAAAAGAATTAAAGACTCATGGCAAAGAAGAAATTAGATAAGGAGGCGGAACGTACTCCCTCTTCCCCTAGTAAAATTGTGGCTGTATTTAAGAATGAAACCATTCATTTTGTAATCGGATTGATGCTGGTCATCTTTTCCGTTTACCTGTTGTTGGCTTTTTCTTCCTTCTTCTTCACGGGGGCTGCCGATCAAAGTATTATTGATAGTGGTAGTTCGGCAGATTTGGCGGCTGTTAATAATCAGGTGAAGAATTATGCAGGTTCACGCGGAGCGCAGTTGGCCAGTTATCTGATTAATGACTGTTTCGGTGTTTCCTCTTTCTTCATACTTGTTTTCCTGGCAGTGGCAGGATTGAAGTTAATGCGTGTACGTGTTGTACGTCTGTGGAAGTGGTTTATTGGCTGCACACTCTTGCTGGTCTGGTTCTCTGTATTCTTCGGATTTGCCTTTATGGATCATTATCAGGATTCCTTCATTTATTTGGGAGGTATGCACGGATATAATGTCAGTCGTTGGCTGATTTCGCAAGTTGGAGTACCCGGTGTGTGGATGATCCTGTTGATAACGGCTATCTGTTTCTTCATATATATAAGTGCACGTACCGTCATCTGGTTGCGTAAACTCTTCGCATTGAGTTTCCTGAAACGCGAAAAGAAAGAAGAAAAGGAGAATGTTCCGGAAGGAGAAGGCGATCCGGAATTTACGACTTCCCAACCGCAAGAAGTGGAGTTCAATTTGAAACGGACGTATAAACAGACACCTCCTCCGGCACCAGTGATGGATATTCAGGCTGAAGAACCTGAAGACGACTTTCCTATTAATAAACCGGAAAAGGAAGATACTTCCGTATCTGACGAAAGTGAAGGAGTGACTATGGTATTTGAACCGACTGTTTCCAATCCTGCTCCTATTGTGCAGGAAGACTCTTTGGAAGAGGCGGAACCCGGATTTGAGGTGGAACCGGCAGCTTCGGAAGAAGAATACCAGGGACCTGAACTCGAACCGTATAATCCTACTAAGGATTTGGAAAACTACCGTTTCCCGACTATCGATTTGATGAAGCATTTTGAAAATGATGATCCGACGATTGACATGGACGAGCAGAATGCAAATAAAGACCGCATCATCAATACATTGCGCAGCTTCGGAATCGAAATCAGTACGATTAAAGCAACCGTGGGACCTACGGTAACTCTATATGAAATTACTCCGGAACAGGGAGTACGTATTTCTAAAATCCGTGGTTTGGAAGATGATATCGCATTGAGCCTTTCCGCTGATGGTATCCGTATTATTGCTCCGATACCGGGTAAAGGAACTATCGGTATTGAAGTACCGAACAAGAATCCGAAGATTGTTTCCGGACAGAGTGTGATCGGAAGTAAGAAATTTCAGGAATCCAAATATGACTTGCCTATTGTATTGGGTAAGACGATCACGAACGAAGTCTTTATGTTCGACCTTTGCAAGATGCCGCACGTATTGGTGGCAGGTGCAACCGGTCAGGGTAAATCAGTCGGTTTGAATGCCATTATCACTTCCTTATTATATAAGAAGCATCCGGCAGAATTGAAGTTTGTGCTGGTCGATCCGAAGAAAGTGGAATTCAGTATCTATTCGGTGATTGAAAATCACTTCCTTGCCAAACTTCCTGATGGAGGCGAACCGATTATTACGGACGTAACGAAAGTAGTGCAAACCCTGAACTCTGTTTGTGTGGAGATGGATACCCGTTATGATCTTTTGAAGATGGCACATGTGCGTAATATCAAAGAATATAACGAGAAATTTATCAACCGCCGCCTGAATCCGGAAAAGGGACATAAGTTTATGCCGTATATCGTAGTGGTGATTGACGAGTTCGGAGATTTGATTATGACCGCCGGTAAGGAAGTGGAACTTCCGATTGCCCGTATTGCACAGTTGGCGCGTGCTGTCGGCATCCACATGATTATCGCTACACAGCGTCCGACTACTAATATTATTACAGGTACGATCAAAGCCAACTTCCCTGCACGTATCGCATTCCGTGTATCTGCCATGATGGACTCCCGTACCATTCTCGACCGTCCGGGTGCTAACCGTTTGATTGGTAAGGGTGATATGCTCTTCTTGCAGGGAGCCGATCCGGTGCGTGTGCAGTGTGCCTTTATCGATACGCCGGAAGTGGAAGAAATTACGAAGTTTATTGCCCGTCAGCAAAGTTATCCTACTCCGTTCTTCCTGCCAGAGTTCGTGAGCGAAGATGGTGGTAGTGAAGTAGGAGATATTGATATGGGACGGCTTGATCCGTTGTTCGAAGATGCAGCCCGACTGGTAGTGATCCATCAGCAAGGTTCCACTTCGTTAATTCAGCGTAAATTCGCTATCGGTTATAACCGTGCCGGACGTATTATGGACCAACTCGAAAAAGCGGGAATCGTAGGTCCTACTCAGGGAAGCAAGGCGCGCGATGTCTTGTGCATGGATGATAACGATCTTGAAATGCGATTGAACAATTTACAGTAACCGTTCGTTTATTAATCAAATGAGAAAGTACATTTTTAGTGTTTTAATAGCTTTACTGTCTTTGCCTGTGATTGCCCAACAACAGTCGCAGGCTAAAGTCATTCTTGACAAGACGGCAGAGGCGTTTCGTAAAGCAGGTGGTGTAAAGGCTGATTTTACTGTAAAGGCTGTGACGAACGGTCTGGTAGAAGGTGCAGAAAATGGAACGATTCAGTTGAAAGGAGAGAAATTCGTACTGAAAACGTCGGATATCATCACTTGGTTTGATGGAAAAACGCAGTGGAGTTATGTGACAAAGAATGATGAAGTGAACGTCAGCAATCCGACACAGGAAGAGTTGCAGCAGATTAATCCGTATACGTTTCTATATATGTATCAGAAAGGATTCTCTTATAAGTTAGGAGCAACTAAGACGTATCGTGGAAAAGCCGTTTGGGAAGTCGTTTTGACTGCCAGGGATAAGAAACAGGAGTTGGAACATATCACTCTTTTTGTGACAAAGGATACTTATGAACCTTTGTGTATTTTGCTTCAACAGCGTGGTCAGCAGACGCGTAATGAGATAACCATTACAAGTTATCAGACTAAGCAGAATTATGCGGATCAGGTTTTTACGTTTGATAAGAAACAATACCCCAATGCGGAGGTAATAGATTTGAGATAATATACGTTTATAACAAAACGATAAAGATAAATTAAAATGGCAGAAATAGAAAAAGTGAAATGCCTGATTATAGGTTCAGGACCTGCCGGATATACGGCAGCGATTTATGCAGGACGTGCAAATTTATGTCCGGTGCTTTATGAAGGATTGCAACCGGGTGGCCAGTTGACTACTACTACGGATGTGGAGAATTTCCCCGGTTATCCGGAAGGAATCAGTGGTCCGCAGTTGATGGAAGACTTGCGTGCACAGGCGAGCCGTTTCGGAACAGATGTTCGTTTCGGTATTGCTACGGCGACCGATTTGAGCAAAGCCCCTTATAAAATAACAATCGACGGTGATAAGGTTATTGAAACAGAATCATTGATTATTGCTACCGGAGCTACTGCTAAATATCTGGGACTGGAAGATGAAAAGAAATATGCCGGAATGGGTGTAAGTGCTTGCGCCACTTGTGACGGATTTTTCTATCGTAAGAAAGTAGTTGCCGTAGTCGGTGGAGGTGATACAGCTTGTGAAGAAGCTGTTTATCTTGCCGGACTTGCATCCAAAGTATATCTGATTGTCCGCAAACCTTTCCTGCGCGCATCGAAGATTATGCAGGAACGAGTAATGAACCACGAGAAAATAGAAGTTCTTTTTGAACACAACGCAGTTGGTTTGTTTGGCGACAATGGGGTAGAAGGTGTAAACCTGGTGAAACGTTGGGGCGAACCGGATGAAGAACGTTACAGCTTGCCTATTGACGGTTTCTTCCTGGCTATCGGACATCAACCGAATACTGAAATATTTAAAGAATATGTTGATACGGACGAAGTGGGTTATATCATCACGGAAGGTGATAGTCCCCGTACAAAAGTTCCCGGAGTTTTTGCGGCAGGAGATGTTGCCGATCCGCATTATCGTCAGGCTATTACGGCTGCGGGAAGTGGTTGCAAAGCTGCTTTGGAAGCAGAACGTTATCTTTCTGCCAAAGGACTCATTTAATCCGGTTTATATCCGACCATAGGAGGGTATTAAAACCCTTATAAATATGAAAATCACCCACGCTAGAGTTTAATCTGTAGCGTGGGTGATTTTGTTGAGAGGGGAGTCTTGCTCCCCTTTATTTTATAAACTCAAAGCTTTTCGAACAATATTTGTCGATTGTCTTTGGTTAATACGCTTCTATTTCATCTATCCATAATTCGGCAGGAATGACTTCCGGCCCGTTATTCTTTTCAAAGTTGACACCATTACGCAGTGTGCCACCATTCTTGATTTTGACTTTCAGGAATGTAGCCTGTGCCGGTTCAAATTCAATGGAATCGGTGAATGCAATTCTTCCTGTTTCCGGATAATCGTGTTTCAAAGCTTTTTCGGCTATCCGTGTGTATTGCTTGCCGTCTGCTGATACTTCTACAGCAACTCCTCCTGCAGGAAGAATTCTCATGGCAGGATTGAATAAAGAACCGAAAATAACTTTGCTGACTTGTGTCGGTTTATCCAGATGAACGATAAATTCCAAGTCCTTACCCTCCACGATGCCAAAACTACACCACGGAGTATAAGAAGCATTATTGCCTCGTTTGCCGTTGGTCAGTCCAAAGGTGGTTTTGTCAGCTCCTAATACATCGTTTTCATCGAATATATCGCCTGTCCATCCCATCGTATAATTAACCGTATAGGGCTTTCCTGTCAATAAATTGCCATACAGTGGCTTGTGAGCTACTTTGCCCAACATCTTTCCGTCTTTGAAAGCAGCGGCTTTCAGGTCGATATTACCTTCAAGAACGAAAGGCTTTTCATATAAGATGGACATTTTGGACGGTTCGCTGCCGTCCGTTGTATACCGGATTTCCGCATTCGGGTAGAAACTTTCCAGCAATACCATTAAAGGGCCGTTTTCATCTGCGTGCGTATTTATATTTACGTCATAGAAGTTGAGACAAGGTTGGGTGTTCATAACTTTCAAACGTTCAAATTCAGTCACCATCCGTTCGCAGAAATTCTTCCAGTCTTTGTTTGCGTTTTGTGTCCAGGCCGTTTCGGCGATAGCCATTGCACGTGGGAAAGCCTGGTAGTCTGTACGTTCTGAAGTCTGCATATATTCTCTCCAGATATTACCTTGTATTCCGATGATATGCTTCTTGGCAAGCTCGTCAGCGTCGTCCGGAACAGGGTTATAGCTATATGTTTTCTTCAAGGTATTGTATCCGCCAATAGTAGTCGGAGCAATTTCCGGCTCTTCCTGATAGTAGTCCAGATATACATAAGGATTCGGAGTCATGATGGCATTATGCCCTGCTTTGGCTGCGTTCATACCGCCTTCTACACCGCGCCATGACATAACAGTCGCATTGGGAGCCAGACCACCTTCGAGAATTTCATCCCAGCCGATGATGTTTTTACCTTTGCTATTCAGGTATTTCTCCATACGGGTAACGAAATAGCTCTGCAACTTATCTTCTTTGCTGTGCTTTATTCCGTCTATCTTACTGGGAGTTGTATCATCTTTCAACCCTAACTGGCGGATTAACTGCTGGCAGAAAGCACTGTTCTTCCATGCTGTCTTGGGACATTCGTCGCCACCGATGTGAATGTATTCGCTGGGGAATAATTCTATAACTTCATCCATCACTCCTTCAAAAAATTTGAAAGTCGTTTCACTCGGACAGAATACCTGTTCGAATACTCCCCAGGTAGGAGATACTTTGTAAGTCTGTGTAGAGTCGCATGACAATTCCGGATAGGCGGCAAGTGCAGCCAATGCATGTCCCGGCATTTCTATTTCGGGAACAACATTGATGTATTTACTTGCAGCATAAGCCACTACATCTTTGATTTGCTCCTGTGTATAATAACCTCCATGTTCTTTTCCGTCGAATACTTGCGGATAGTTTACATAGTAATAGTCTACTAATGTCTTTTCACGCTTGGAACCGATTTCCGTCAATTTGGGATATTTCTTGATCTCGATTCTCCATCCCTGATCGTCTGTCAAATGCCAGTGGAAGACATTCATCTTGTTCATAGCCAGTAAGTCGATAAACTTGTAAATGTAGTCTATCGGTACATAATGGCGGCATACATCCAACATGAGTCCGCGATGAACAAAACGGGGTGAATCTTCGATTTCTACGGCAGGAACCGACCAGTCAGCTTTCTTATCCAACTGCTTTCCGTAAATTGCCGGAGGGAGTAACTGATAAAGAGTCTGCACTCCATAAAAGAATCCGTTTGGCTGGGAAGCGGTGAGTGTAATGAGACTGGGAGTGACCGATAATTTATAACCTTCTTTCGGCATACCTTCCTGTACAACAAAAGAGATCGCCGTTTTTCCATCTGCACTTTCAGCTTCTTTCAAGGAGATTCCTGCTGTCAGTTTTAGTTGTCCGGCCAGGCTGTCGGCAATGCTTTTTACTTCCGGAGCATCCGAGGGAACTACGAGGCAGACTTTGTTGTTTAGTTCAAAGCGTCCTTCCTGTGGAAGAATCTGGTTGGGTTTGGGAACGATGTTGTACTCGTTCGCCGCTTCTTTTGTCTTCTGGCAACTGGGGGTAATCATTAGCAAGGACAAAAGAAAAAGAGAAATACTTTTCTTCATGGTCAAAATGTGTGTTAAGTTATAAATAGATTTGACAGGGCAAATGTACTTGTTTATATGAGAAGTTAGTTCCTTTACCCAATCTTACTTATTTTCTTCAGCTTTTCTTCTTCGATGATTTTGATCTTTCTTCCGTCGATAGTAATCAGTCTTTCCGTAGCGAATTGCGACAAGGTACGGATAGCGTTCGAAGTAGTCATATTGGAAAGATTTGCCAGATCTTCACGTGAAAGATAAATGCTCAACGTAGAACCGTCTTCTTCCAGTCCATAACTTTCTTTCAGGAAGATAAGTGATTCGGCCAAGCGTCCGCGAATATGTTTTTGTGTCAGATTAACGGTACGTTCGTCAGAGATACCCAAGTCGACGGAAAGCTGGCGGATAAAGAACATGGCCAAGTCATTGTTTTGGGCAACCAGCGTAGTGATAGCACTCATAGGAATCAGGCAAACAACAGAAGGTTCGAAAGCTGCAGCAGCAGTTACAAAATCTTGTTTGGCAAAATAAGCACGATATGCAAAATATTCGCGTGGTTTAATCATGCGAATAATCTGACTTCTACCTCCCACACCATCTTTGAAGATTTTTACTTTCCCACTAATAAGGCACATCAGATGAGAAGGTGTTTCTCCTTCGCAGTAGATGGTTTCATTTTTTTTGTAGGTTTGTATCGTATAATTGTTCATCAGAAACTCCTTTTGCTCGTTATTTAAAGGAGCTAACATATCGGATAACGGTTCCGAAATATCGATGTCTGACATATTCATTTTTACCATGAGTGCTACAAAACTGTGTTATACAGCACAAAAGTAAAAAGAAAAAATGAGAAAATGAACGAATCTATAAAAAGATTGCACAAAAGTGGGAGCTTTCGTGCAATCTTACAGACATTTTATTTGGTAAACAACAGTTCCCTATATTTAGGTAACGGCCATATTTCGTCATCCACTTCCATCTCCAGGTGGTCGATGTGATCGCGGATTTGGTCAAGATACGGGCGTACTTTTTCTTCGTATGCGAATGCCCTTTCTTTGTAGTTTTCCATGTGGTTGGCTACTTTTCTTGCTTCGGTCATGTCGCGCACGAGTACTTTGATAGAAGTGACCCGGTGTGAAATCTCACGAATCAGTTCTTTACGGTCGGCACTTAATACTTCATATTCTTCAGCCGGGAATATTTCTTTCAGTCCGCGAAGATTTTCGAGCAAACGATTCTGATAGGCAACGGCAGTTGGTACGATGTGATTGATGGCGAGGTCGCCCAATACACGGCCTTCGATTTGCACCTTCATAGTGTATTTCTCCAGTTCCACTTCCAGACGGCTGTTCAATTCGGTCTCGTTGAAGATACGTTCGCCGATAAGTACTGATTTGGATTGGTTATCAATATAGTGCATCAGGGCTTCCGGTACGTGGCAGATATTAGTCAGTCCGCGGCGTGCAGCTTCTTGTTTCCATTCTTCGGAATAACCGTCCCCTTCGAAACGAATCGGTTCGGAGGCGATAATTGTTTCTTTCAGCAGGCGGAAGATAGCTTCGTCTTTGCCAACTCCTTCTTCCATCAGCTTTTCTACCGATGCCCGGAATTCGTTCAGCTGGTTTGCCATGGCCGCATTGATTGCAATCATAGAGGCGGCACAGTTGGAAGAAGAACCTGCGGCGCGGAATTCGAAACGGTTTCCGGTGAATGCGAAAGGAGAAGTACGGTTGCGGTCGGTGGTATCTAGTAAAATTTCGGGGATACGTCCGATGCCTAACTTCAGTGTGGTTTTTTCTTCCGGCGTCATTTTCTCATTTCCTACCTGACGGACAATTTCGTCGAGAGTAGACGAGAGTTGTGAACCCAGGAAGCAAGAGAGGATGGCAGGAGGAGCTTCATTGGCTCCCAAACGGTAGCTGTTGCTGGCGCTCATGATGGAGGCACGCAATAAATCCTGGTTTTTATAAACCATCATTAAGGCGTTTACCAGGAAAGTGAGGAATAGCATATTGCCTTTCGGATTCTTTCCGGGAGCGAACAGATTGATACCGGTATCTGTACAGAGCGACCAGTTGTTGTGCTTGCCCGAACCGTTAACTCCGCTATATGGCTTTTCGTGCAGGAGTACATTAAAATGATGCTTCCTGGCAATACGCTTCATCAAATCCATGACGAGCTGGTTGTGGTCGTTGGCAAGGTTACAGTTTTCGAAGATAGGGGCCAACTCAAATTGGTTGGGAGCTACTTCGTTATGACGGGTTTTGGCAGGAATACCGAGTTTGTGACACTCGATTTCGAGTTCTTTCATAAATGCAGTGACACGTGGAGGGATAGAGCCGAAATAATGATCCTCCAACTGTTGGTCCTTAGCAGAAGAGTGGCCCATCAGTGTCCGTCCTGTCAGGCAGAGGTCGGGGCGTGCATTATATAAGGAGGAGTCTACAAGGAAATATTCCTGTTCCCATCCTAAATTGGTATATACGCGTGTGATGTTCTTGTCGAATAGCTGACAGACTTCCGTTGCTGCTTTATCTACAGCGGCAAGTGCTTTCAACAATGGAGTTTTGTAATCCAATGCTTCACCTGTATAAGAAATGAAGATAGTGGGGATACAAAGAGTGGTATCTACTACGAATGCCGGTGAAGAAACATCCCAGGCTGTATATCCGCGTGCTTCGAAAGTGTTGCGGATACCGCCGTTAGGGAAAGAAGAAGCATCCGGCTCTTGCTGGATCAGTAGTTTTCCGGAGAAGCGTTCAATCACTCCGCCATCTTCACCGAATTCGATAAAGCCGTCATGCTTTTCGGCTGTTCCGTCTGTCAGAGGCTGGAACCAGTGTGTGTAGTGAGTGACGTTGAGTGACTTAGCCCAACTTTTCATACCGTTAGCAATTAAATCTGCTATTTCACGGCTGATAGGCGTACCTTTTTCGATAGCATCGGTTACAGCTTTGTAAGCTTCTTTGGGAAGATACTCCTGCATCTTCTTGCGGTCGAACACGTGGCTACCATAATAATCAGAGAGTTTGTTGGAAGGGGCAATAACTTCCAGAGGTTTCCGGTTGGAAAGCTCTTGTAAGGCAAAAAAACGCATTTTTGACATAAATGGTCTGTTTTTTATCGGTTGATGGCGCAAAATTATATGTTTTTTCTGAAAGTACCCCTATTTTGAAGGGGGTATTTTGAAAAATAATGTATTTTTCTAAAAGTACCCCCTCTGTTGATTCTCCAACTTCTATTCTTGTTGTTGCTGTTGGTCGATTTCTTTAGCCATCTGTTTAACCAAACTTTCCACTTGGATATAATGGTTGTGATAGTTCTTGAATAACAGTTTGAACACTGGGCTGCTCACAGCCATTTGGGTGAGAAATTGTAGGTGTTTACCCGTAGAGGTGTTCATCTGCATACGTTTTTCTTTGCTCAAGTTGTCTTGTATGGAATAAGCACCGCATGAAATTTGGATTTCTGCAATGCCTTCATCCCAAGGATGGGTGTTGAGGTGAGTCAATGCTGCCAGGATTTTTTTTAGGTCTTTCAGCAGAATGTTTAATAGTTCGAATTCGGTACGGTTTACGGAGCAAGAATCCGGGTTCAGGAGGAAGGCGAATTTAAGGTAGAAATCCTTTAATTCTTCTTTAGGAATAACGAATGAATCTTTGGAAGCCTTTATCATGCCTCCCACCGCTGGTTGAACGGTAACTTGTTTTGTTTCCATAATATAATTATGAATAAGGTGGTAGGCGAAGATTTTCTATAAAATAAGAGCGGTTCCGCCTTTCCCGTTACTCTTCACCAACCAGGCAGTGGGTGCATTAACACTCCACACGGGGGTACGAAACCGCCATATGAAGCATCAAGACAGGCATAAAAATGCCTGCCACGAAACGAGGCAGGTTCCCTGCCTGGTTGATATGAAGAGTATCACAAAGATACGACAATTTTCTTCTTTGTCAAGAATAAAAGGAAAAATTAAAGGTAGGAGTAAGCATCTTTCTTTTTCATTTAGTATATACTAATACCTTATATTAACCGATATTGGAATTTTCTATTTTTTATGCGGAAATACATTAGACTTGTATTTGTTTAGTTTCTATTTGTATGGAAATGAATGAAACAGTGCGAAAATGAGTGAAACTGTATGGATTCGGTCATACA
>ENA-OYWH01001113-OYWH01001113.1-human-gut-metagenome-genome-assembly--contig:-NODE-1113-length-12840-cov-6.285491_pt1 | contig 12840 bp, 9 predicted proteins | sample MGYA00244168_ERZ653393 | MGnify/ENA primary metagenome ERZ653393 (study PRJEB26926, sample SAMN06165164) | human gut metagenome | biome: ENVO:00009003; feature: ENVO:2100002; material: ENVO:00002003...
TGACAGTGATCTTGTCGTTCTTCAGAGCTTTCTTCATCAGCTTGCTGATGCTCTCTGCCTGCTCTTCCATCTCTTTTTCAGCCTTCTTGGAAGTCTTGGACTTCAGGGCATCGGTCACATCCGCATCGATACGCTGGAACTTGATTCCCTCATTCTTCTGCTCCAACTGGGAGATGAAGGGCTGATCGATATTGTGGGTCAGGATCACAGCATCCATCTTGGCAGCCTTGAACATATTGATGTACTGGCTCTGCTGCTGTTCATCCGTTACATAGTAGATGGTCTTTTCCTTCTTCTCTTCCTCAGCATTCTCCTCAGAAGCCTCATCTTCAGATTTATCCCCTACGACCTCAGCTTCTACCTTGTTGCCGTTCTCATCTACAGCATTTTCCTTATTCTCTTCCTCGTCCTGAGGCTTGATCTCCAGACACTCGGGCAGAGTCAGATATTTGCCGTCCAGATTCTTGAAGAGGATATAATCATTCATCTTCTCACAGAACTTGTCATCCTTCAGGCAGCCGAACTTGATGAAGGGACTGATGTCATCCCAGTATTTGTCGTACTCTTCCTTATCCGTCTTGCACATACCGGCCAGCTTGTCCGCTACCTTCTTGGTAATGTACTCGGCGATCTTCTTGACAAATCCATCATTCTGCAATGCACTTCTGGATACGTTCAGAGGCAGATCCGGGCAGTCGATGACACCCTTTAACAGCAGCAGGAACTCAGGAATGACTTCCTTGATGTTATCTGCGATAAATACCTGATTGTTGTACAGCTTGATGGTACCTTCGATGGACTCATACTCCATGTTGATCTTCGGGAAGTACAGGATACCTTTCAGATTAAAAGGATAATCCATATTCAGGTGGATCCAGAACAGAGGCTCCTTGTAATCCTGAAATACCTTGCGGTAGAAGTCCAGATACTCTTCCTTCGTGCACTCATTGGGATGCTTGGTCCACAGAGGCTGTGTCTCGTTGATCAATTCAGGACGCTTTCTGATCTTCAGCTTCTTAGGCTCTTCTGTTCCCTCAGCAGTTTCAGCGTTTTCACCTTCTGCTGCTTCCTTCTTCTCCGGCTCGATCTCTTCCAGGACTTCATCATCGGGAAGCTTTTCCTCTTCCTTGATGATCTGGGTCTCCTTGGTGTTCGCCTTGGACAGATAGATCTCGGTAGGCATGAAGGAACAATACTTCTTCACGACCTCACGAGCCTTGTACTCATTACAGAACTCCAGACAATCTTCATTTAAAAACAGGGTAATGGTCGTACCGACATCCGTCTTGTCTCCGTCTTCCATGGAGAACTCGGTGCCGCCGTCACACTCCCAGTGTACTGCCTTGGCGCCATCCTTGTAAGATAACGTATCAATATGTACTTCATCCGCTACCATGAATGCGGAATAGAAGCCCAGTCCGAAATGACCGATGATCTGGTCGGAATTGCTCTTGTCCTTATATTTCTCAATGAAATCCGTTGCGCCGGAAAATGCAATCTGGTTGATGTACTCTTCCACTTCGTCGTCAGTCATGCCCAGACCGTTATCCTTGAAGGTCAGTGTCTTCTTCTCAGGATCCACGATGACATCCACACGTCCCTTATAACCTTCCGGAAGAGAATATTCTCCCATCATGTCCAGTTTTTTCAGCTTGGTCACGGCATCACAGCCGTTGGAGATCAACTCTCTGTAGAAAATATCGTGATCGGAATACAACCACTTTTTAATGATCGGAAATATGTTTTCACTGTTAATTGACAAACTACCGTTTTTTGCTGCCATTATTACCACATCCTTTTCTAAAATTGCACAGCCATGGCTGACTGTTTCCTAACTGATTCTAAGTGTAGGACTGTAAAATTGAAAAGTCAAGACAAATTTAGCACTCATTATAAATGAGTGCTAACAATCAGCCAAAAACCCAGTATTTATCAATATTTCCGTAATTCTAAAATTTTAATAAAGCGTGTAAAAAAACCAGAAATTACTCCTCCGGAAAGTACTTTGCATACACATCAAAAAAGTTGTCCGTAGTCACCTGTTCGTCCATGATCAGCGTGATCTCGTCCCACAGCTTGTCATTGAGCTGACGCACCAGTGTATTCACAAAGCTGTCATACTCCTGCCCGAAGACTTCCCGTTTCCGCTCTTCTACAATCTTTAATTTATTAGCGTCCGTCTCTTCCCGATCCAGCGTATTGATGCATTTGATAATGTAATAGCCTCGTTCACATTTCACAACCTGGCTCACCTCGTCTGTTGCCAAATTGAAAGCCGCTTCCTCATAAGCGCTCTCCGCTTCTCCTTTGCCAAAGGAATAGGTGATCTCGGAATCGTCGCTGTATTTGGATGCCAGTTCCGTGAAATCGTGTTCTCCGTCCACCGCCAGGTCTCTTACCTCGCAGGCTTTCTCATAGGCACTCTGAATGGAGCTTTCCGAATAAGGCTTCAGGTTTCCGTCCATATCCGTGGATGCTGTTGCAAAAAAGATCTGCTGCACCGTAATTTTGCGGGCCTCGTCATCACTGATCTCCGGATTGATGTCCTGTATAATCAACTGATAGACCTTGTCTGCCATGGCATATTCCCGATACAGATTCTCCACAATCTCCTCCGTGGCACCCATAGCCTCGATCTCCGTATCATTTAAGGAAGAATAATACTCCTGTGCCGCCTGGACGACCTTTGCCTCCTCGGCTTCATCCAACGTGACCTCTTTCTCTTTTGCCAGCAGGTACATGGTCTTGATCTGAGCAATTCTTGCCAGCACTGTCTCCTTGACATTATCCTCCAGAGTCACTCCGTTCAGGGAAGTATTCCAGATCTCCGTCCCGTAGACATTCTCATATTGATTCTGGGTCGTGGTCAGGTAGATCATGATCTCCGCCTTAGAGCAGGACTCGTCCCCGATCCGAAATACCTCATTTTTCCCAAATCCTGTGGTAAATACCACTTTTGTGCCGTCACTGCTGCCGCAGGCGGTCAGTCCCGTCACCATACTTATTCCCAGCACTCCCGCCACCAATACCGCGGTGATATGACATCTATTTTTAAAAAACATAACATTTCCTACTTTCTCAAAGTCTCTAAATTCTGATTATACCCTATTTTTTTCTTCTGTGCCACGATTTCTTGGAAGTTCAGAAAAATCTAAGAATTCTACAGACAAAAAAATGCGTGCGGATATTCTCCACACGCATTTTTAATATTATTCAATTTTGATACCAGATTACTCGATTACATGGATCCAGCCCTTAGGAGCTTCGATCCTGCCCATCTGGATACCGGTCAGAGTCTCATACAGTTTCTTGGTGACAGGTCCCATCTCGGTCATGCCGCTGGGCAGGCAGATTTCTTTGCCGTGGTCAACGATCTTGCCTACAGGGGAGATCACTGCTGCGGTACCGCACAGACCAGCCTCTGCGAAGTCTTTTACTTCATCCAGGTATACTTCTCTCTCTTCTACTTCCAGTCCCAGGTATTCCTTGGCAACATATACCAGAGAACGACGGGTGATGGACGGAAGGATACTGTCGGACTTGGGAGTTACAACCTTGTTATCCTTGGTAACGAACAGGAAGTTCGCACCACCGGTCTCCTCTACCTTGGTACGGGTAGCAGCATCCAGATACATGTTCTCATCGTAGCCTTCCTTGTGAGCGGATACGATAGCATGTAAGCTCATAGCATAGTTCAGACCAGCTTTGATGTGACCGGTTCCGTGAGGTGCCGCGCGGTCGAAGTCGGTGACACGGATGGTCAGGGGCTTAGCGCCACCCTTGAAGTAAGGTCCTACAGGAGTGCACAGGATACGGAACTGATATTCGTCCGCAGGCTTTACACCGATGACAGGATTGCTGCCGAACATATAAGGACGAATGTACAGAGTTGCACCGCTGCCGTAAGGAGGTACGAAAGCATCGTTGGCCTTAACCGTCTCGGTAACAGCTTCCACGAAACGCTCCTTGGGGAAAATGGGCATCTCCAGTCTTGCTGCGGAAGACTCCAGACGCTCACCGTTCAAGTCAGGACGAAAAGTAACGATATGTCCATCTTCTGTGGTGTAAGCCTTCAGGCCCTCGAATACGGTCTGTGCATATTGCAGTACGCCTGCACACTCATTCAGTACAATGTTAGGATCCTGGGTCAGCTGACCGTCATCCCATTTACCGTCCTTATAATTGGACACATATCTGTAATCTGTAGGGATATAACCGAAACCGATATTACCCCAGTCAATGTTTTTCTTTTCCATTTTTGTATTCCTTCTTTCCTCGGTTTACCACTCTGCCTGTTGATTTCTCTTAACAGAATTTATTGATTTTCATTATTATACCATTTGTAATAAAAGTCAATATACACATTTATGCTTTCCAGTGCTTTTTTCAGCGAAAATGTGGCTCATTTCTCCTTTTAGCTGAAAACTCAAATTAAATTCACTACAATTATTTTTCTCCGGTAGCTTCCTGATATGCACTGTTCGCTACCACTGACCATCCGGTCTTATCCCCCGCAATGACCTGCAGATCTTCACTGCGGACCGCATAAAACTCCACGATCTGTGCTGCCTCTGTGGACAGATTCTCTTCCGGATTCCGGTACAGCACGAAAATCTCACATTTTCCGTTCTGCGAGGTACGATTGTAGACCAGCGTGTATGCATAGGTCTTTCCCGCCTGCTCCTGTTCTCCCAGCTGCAGATAGAAATTGCCTTTGGCATTGTAGCAGACTTCGAAGGAAAAGCCCTGTTGTTGCAGCACAGCATCATATACTGCCTGTGCGTAAGGCTCTAAGGGATCCTGTACATCTTCCGCGTTTTCCGTCTCCGACGCATAGTATTCCGCAAGCCACTGTTCTTCCATCGCCTGCTTTGCTACCGTTTCTGCATCCTCCGGGTGGGTATTTTCTTCCTTGTCCATCAATTCCGTCAGATAAGTAATGTAATCCTCACCGGCAAGCTCCGTCTCTCTCCGAAACAGCACGCCCTCTGGACGCCAGTAGGAATACCAGTGCCTGTCCGGGAACTCCATCTCTTCCACACTGATCAGATTCTCTGTGAGCCGCGTCTCCGAAGGGATGTCATTTTCAAACCAAATCCAGGCAATTCCGGCAAACGTGACGATCAGGCACAGCACTGCCCACAAAGCAATGCCGATATCCTCCAGCCACTCCCATTTCCCGGGAGTTCCCCACTTGTCCCGTATTTTCCGGTGCAGCCTGATGGGTACTCTCAGATATACATAAAACAGGAGAAGCAGCAGACACAGCAGATCCCCCAGTAACAACACATAACTGCGAAAACTTACGGGACCACCCCACAGAATCATTCTGGCTGCCACATATATTCCTGCCAGAGTAAGCAGTAAAACCGTAACTGCCAAATATATCTTCTTTTTCATCGTTTTCCGCACTCAGGCTTTCTTGCGCTCGTACTTTAAGAACTGATAGGTAATGTCAAAATAGACCTGCTCGTCACTGTCTGCGGTGATCTCCCACTCAGGATCACTGTCCAGATCCGGGAAATAGGCATCCGCCTCGTAGGCATGGTCAATCTTCGTCACATGGGCCACGTCACAGTAAGGCAGCATCTGGCGGTAAATACTCTCTCCGCCGATGATATAGATATTCTCTTCGTCATATTTCTTCAGTTCTTCCAGCAATTCTTCAATAGAGTGTACCACGATCGCATCCTTGACCTGATAATTCGGATCTTTGGACAAAATAATGTTGATGCGGTTCTTTAAAGGCATGCCCTGCGGGAAAGTCTCCAAAGTCTTGCGTCCCAGAACCACTACCTTACCTGTCGTCTCTTCGCGGAAATGCTTGTGATCGTTGGGGATGCGGATCAGCAGTTCGTTCTTGCTGCCGATGGCCCAGTTGTTGTCTACTGCTACAATTAAATTCATGGTGTACCTCGTTTCTGTTTGTTTCTATGATAATAACCGGTTTCTCCGTTCTTCGCACTCACGAAACCGTACTGATATTCGTATTCCGGGCTACCGCCCTACTTACTCATGTCAGATTGCAATCGGAATATCCCTGATCTGCTCCCCGGTCTGGTAACCCTCCAGCTTCACATCATCCGGTGTGAACTGATAGAAGTCCCTGATCTCCGGGTTCAGCCAGAACTTCGGCGCCGGGAAGGGGTCTCTGCTGATGAGCTCCTTAATGGCATCCACGTGGCGGTCATAGATATGGGCATCCGCAATGACATGCACCAGCTCGCCCACGTTCATATCGCAGACCTGTGCCAGCATATGCACCAGCACCGCATACTGTACCACATTCCAGTTGTTGGCTGCCAGTACGTCCTGGGAACGCTGGTTTAAAATGGCATTCAGGGTCAGCCTGTCCTCTCCCTTTTTCTGCGTCACATTAAAGGTCATACCGTAAGCACAGGGATACAGATTCATCTCGTGCAGATCCTGATGCACATAGATATTGGTCATGATCCGGCGGCTGAAGGGATTGTTCTTCAGATCGTAGATCACGCGGTCCACCTGATCCATCATGCCTTCCTTATACTGATGCTTCACCTGCATCTGATAGCCGTATGCCTTACCGATCGAGCCGTTTTCATCTGCCCACTCATCCCAGACGTGGCTGTTTAAATCATGAATGTTGTTGGACTTGCGCTGCCAGATCCACAGCATCTCATCTGTGGCGGATTTTAATGCCGTCCGGCGCAAGGTCAGGATCGGGAACTCCTTCGACAGATCGTACCGGTTCACTACTCCGAATTTCTTAATAGTGTAGGCAGGGGTACCATCCGGCCAGTGGGGGCGCACTTTCTCGCCCTCCGTGCTGGTACCGTTGGTTAAAATGTCATTGCACATATCGATAAAAATATGATCCGCTAAACTCATGGTGTCTCCTTATTCTATCTTCTAATATATAACCGATTTCTCCATGCTTCGCACTCTCGAAATCGCTCTGATATTCGTATTCCAGGCTACCGCCTTGCTTACTCATATCAGTTTGATTCTCTCATCAGCCAAAAGCCTTGACTGCAAGCAGTCACGCAGAAGCTGATGGAGAATCTTATTATGTTATATAACCGATTTCTCCGTGCTTCGCACTCTCGAAATCGTACACCCCTTCGTATTCCGGACTCTCGTCCTGCATACTCAGGGTTGCTTATGCCTCTCATAGGAAGTATTTCCTGCCTGCAAGCAGCCAGAAATACTTCCTATGGATGCACTTATATTTCCCATTTGTCACACAGGGAATTGATCTGGTCGGCGAACTTGGCCATGTCCTTATTGGTCATGACACCCTCGCTCTTGGTAACCAGCGCCAGCAGACGTCTTGCAGAAGCCAACAGCCTCTCGAAGACTCCGGTGACAGGCTTCGTCTTTTTCTTCACGGCAACCGGTGCAGCCTCATAGGTAAATTTATTGCTGATCAGGTCGAACTCCGTGCCACTATAAGGTGCGTAAGCCCTCTGCCCATACTCAATCTTCAGGCATTCGGTGAATGCAGTGCAGGCACTGTCTTCACCGTGTACCACAAACACCTTTTTCGGCTTCTCTTCAAAGGCCTGGATCCACTCGATCAGTCCTTCTTTGTCCGCATGGCCGCTTAATCCCGCCAGCTTCCGAATCTGTGCCCGCACCTGAATGGTCTCACCGAAAAGCTTTGCCTCATCGGCACCCTCTACCAGCGCTCTGCCCAGGGTTCCCACGGACTGGTAACCCACGAAGAGAATCGTACATTCTTCTCTCCACAGGTTATGCTTCAGATGATGGCGGATACGTCCCGCATCACACATACCGGAAGCGGAAATGATGACCTTGGGGGTCTCGTCAAAATTGATGGCCTTGGATTCCTCACTGGTGATGGACAGCTTCAATCCCGAAAATGCAATGGGGTTGATGCCCTCTTTCACATATTCCATAGCCTCGTCATCAAAGCACTCATAACGATTCTCCTGAAATATACCGGTGGCCTCCACCGCCATGGGACTGTCCACATACACCGGGAAATCCTCATGTCCTTTGACCAGACGTCCCACCTTGATTTTCCGCAGGAAATACAGGATCTCCTGAGTGCGGCCCACAGCAAAGGAAGGAATCACCACATTACCGCCACGATCCAGTGTCTCCTGCAGTACCTTTGTCAATTCCGCCACATAGTCTAGTTTGTCCTTGGGATGCATCCTGTCACCGTAGGTAGACTCCATGACCACATAATCCGCTTCTTTTGTGGGTGTGGGATCCTTCAACAGCGGCTGATGCTTGTTGCCGATATCGCCGGAAAATACGATCTTCTTCGTATTGCCGTCCTCTGTCAGCCAGACTTCGATGCTGGCAGACCCCAGCAGATGTCCGATATCCGTGAAACGGATCTTCACGCCCTCGCACACTTCTACGATCGTATTGTAATGACAGGGAACCAGTCTGCGGATCACGCCGTCCGCATCCTCCATGGTATACAACGGTTCCACCACTGCATTGTTGGCAGAACGTTTTGCCTTGCGGTTCTTCCACTCTGCCTCAGCACTCTGGATATGCGCACAGTCACGCAGCATGATGCTGCACAGATCCGCCGTGGCATCCGTGGCATAGATCTGGCCTCTGAATCCTCTGGCATATAGAAGTGGCAGAAGTCCCGAATGATCCACATGGGCATGCGTCAGAAAGACATAATCGATCATGGATTCCGCCACCGGCAGCGGAACATTCTCAAATACATTGATGCCCTGCTCCATACCATAATCCACCAGAATATGCTTTCCGGCTACCTCAAGATAATGGCAGCTTCCTGTTACTTCATGGTCTGCCCCCACAAACACAAGTTTCATAGATCTACCTCCCGTTTTGTTAGTTTATTTTAAAGCATTGGCTGTTTCGTAGAACTGATAATAGATCCCTTTTTGTTCCATGAGCTGGTCGTGATTGCCTTCCTCCACAATGCCGTCATCCGTCAGCACCAGGATCCTGTCGGAATTGCGGATACTGGAAAGTCTGTGGGCGATAGTCAGAGTAGTACGCCCCTCCGACAATTCTCCCAGAGATTTTGCCACGGCGAACTCACTCTCATTGTCCAGTGCGGAAGTGGCCTCATCCAGAATGATGATGGGCGGATTTTTCAGAAATACTCTGGCAATACTGATCCGCTGTTTCTGTCCGCCGGACAGCTTTACACCCCGTTCTCCCACATAAGTATCATAACCGTCCTTCAGTCCCATGATGAATTCATGAGCCCCGGCACGCTTTGCCGCATTGATCACATCTTCTTTCGAAGCCCCGGGACGTCCATAAGCGATATTTTCATAGATCGTACCGGAGAAAAGATACACATCCTGCTGTACGATACCGATATTGCCCCGCAGACTCTTTAACGTAAAATGCTTAATGTCCTGGCCGTCCAACAGGATCCTGCCTTCTGAGACATCATAAAATCTCGGGATCAGATTGCACAGCGTTGTTTTACCACCACCGGAAGGACCGACGATGGCCACCTTTTCTCCCGCGTGGATCTGCAGGTTCAGATTGGTGAATACCTTGTTATGGTCATCCGGATATTCAAAGCTTACTTTTTCAAAAGAGATTTCTCCCTTCGGGTCCTTCAGTTCTATGGCATCTGGCTCATCGAAGATCTCTATATCCGCATCCACGATCTGTAAAAAGCGCTCGATACCGGTCATGCCCCGCTGGAACTGTTCGGCAAATTCGATGATACGCCGGATTGTTGCGATCAGGGTGGATACATACAGCATATATGCCACCAGGTCACCAGCGGCGATCCGTCCGTTTACCATAAAAATACCGCCTGCCACCAATACCACCAGATACATCAATCCGTCAAACAGCTTCACTGTGGTATTGAATGCCGCCATGTAACGGTAGGTCAGCTTCTTAATATCCAGAAAAGTGCCGTTATCTTTCTCAAACTTGACATTTTCCACCTCTTCATTGGTAAATGCCTTGACCACCTTATGGCCCAGCAGACTGTCCTCGATCCGGGCGTTCAGCTCTCCGATCTGGTTACGCTGCTTGCGAAAGGCACTTCGCATCCGGAAATTCAGGATCATGCACACACCGCACATCAGCGGCACGCACAGAAAGATCATCAATGTCAGCGGCAGATTGATATTTGCCAGAATGATAAAAGAGATTACGGTCTTGATTCCGGCGATGAAAAATTCTTCTGGGCAATGATGGGCGAATTCCGTCACATCAAACAGATCATTGGTGATCCGCCCCATGATCTGACCGACTTTGGTATTGTTATAATAAGTATTGGACAGCTTCTGCAAATGGTTGTATGCATCTCTGCGCATGTCCGTCTCGATCTTCGCGCCCATGACGTGTCCCATATCGGACATATAGTAACTGGCGATGCAATCCACGATACGAAGTCCGAAATACAGAACTCCCAGTGAAAGTATGGTCTTCACCGACAGGGACGCAAGATCCCGCAGCCCTTCATTGGTAATGTAGCGCATAATTAACGGCAACACCAGTTCACAGACCGTGGTCAGTGCTGCACAGAACAGATCCATCCACAAGGTAAAACGGTATTTTTTAAAATAAGGTGCAAACCTGCGAAACAATTCGCGGGTGGAATATTGCTTGTTATCCATTGTTGTGTTCCTTTTATTTTGGTTTCAGAGCTATAGGTATTGTCCTTCTCCCACATAGAAGCGTACTTTTCCTTTTTGCTCATTTTTCTGGTCATAAAGTGTTTTGTCCGCAGCCGACAGGAAATCCCACACTCGGTTTGGTTCCTTCGGAATAGCACAGACACCACCCACGGAAATCGTAAGCCAGGGTTCCACAGAAGAGTCTTCATTGGGAATCTCACATTCCCGGATGCCCATACATAGCTGTCTTGCATGTTCCTCTGCATACTCCCTGTCACGTCCCGTCATGACCACCAGGAATTCATCTCCGCCGTAACGCGCCACATAGTCCTCCGGAAAACATTTTTTCAGAGTATCCGCTACCGCGCAGATTCCTTCATCTCCCCTTCCATGTCCATAGCGATCATTCAACTGTTTGAAATGGTCAATATCCAGGAACAGAATGCCCAGTTCCTTCTCATTCAGAAGACAGTCTTCAAACACATCCTCCAGATAACGATTCAGGCTTCTCTTATTATAGAGTCCGGTCAGTTCGTCATGATCCGCCTGATACAACAGCCGGTTTCTCTTGCGTTCCTGTTCCTTCTGCTCCTCTTCTGCTGTCTGTAATCGTTTTCTGAGTTCCATCATATACATGACCTGACTGTTTTCTGTCAGTTCCCAGCTGTCCTTTAGATGGAAAAAGGTATCCGCGCTCTGTTTGAATTCTTCCGGAGTCATCCTGGAACTGCAATAACGCATCCGCAGAGACAAAAGCTGCAATAGCAGACTCTTGTTCTGTTCAATGGCAGCCTTTGGTTCCAGACAGTTCAATACTTCCTCTATCTGTTCCGGTTTGCCTATCTTTTCCACATATTGCAGCAGATTCTGAATACTGTCGTATTCGGAAGAGACCTGTGTCATATCCTCTAATGCCATTACCGCTGTACGTACATGCTCTTCTGCCTTCTTCCGGTCTCCGTTTCGCTCCGCCAGATGAGCCAGAAATACATTGACACCCAGCCTTGTCTCACGTATGACCTCCTCGCTCTGCCCGGTCTCTTCCAGTTTACACAGTACCTTTTCCGCCTCGTCATCCATATGCAGATGCAGCAGGCAGCATCCGTACTCTGCCAGCATTTTCCGGAAATTGATCCTGCTGTATGTACTGTTGTCATCCGCCTGTTCAAATTCGCGGATACATTCCGCATGGCACTGCACAGCTCTTTCATAAGCTCCTATGAGATAATACGCATCCGACATATTGCTCAGTACAATGCTGTGCACCATCTTATCATCGTATTTTTCCGTATAATCCAATGCTTTATCGTACTGTTCCATGGCCAGCGACAGGTTGTTCTGCATATGTGCCACAATACCGATCATATTGTACACTCTGGCTACATGATGCTCCTGATCCGTTCCCAGAAGACACCTGACGCTCTCATCCAGATAATGCAGGCAGCCCTCCTGATTCCCTGTTGTCAGTTGATAAAAGGCAGCAAAATAGCAGATCCATCCGTGGATTCCCTTATCATCCTGTTCTGTCACAGAGGTAAGTGCCTGCTCCAGAGTCTCCCAGGTAAAAGGAATTCCGTCTGTCATCTGCTGATTCAGGCGTTCTGCTGTCTCTAACATTTGCTGTCTCGTTGCGCTCATATCTATATCCATACCGTCCTGTTATTCTATGTCAGTTCCGCAAATTGCGGTTCGCCGGTTCCTATGCCCAGCCCGGTGGGCATAATCTATATTCACTTATTATTGTATTATTTTATATCGCAGTACGCAAGTTTTTTTCCTGAATAAAATGTTTCCCAATCTCCCGCAAAAATGTTAAAATGGAGTTATATTTCGTAAACTAGTACAAAAAGGCATGGTTATTTCTATGGAAAATATAACAGTTAATAAAGAGTTTCATGAACTGCATTTTGACAGCATCCAGGCTTTACGCGGTCTGGCTGCTCTTTTTGTGGTATTTCAGCATGTCCGTTTTCTGAACTTCGGAGCTTTCGGTGTGGACATCTTTTTTTGTATCAGCGGATTCATGATCATGTTTACCACGGAAAAAAGTACCAAATATTTCTTCCGCAAACGCCTGGTCCGGATTCTTCCGCTTTACTACCTGATGACACTGGGCACCTATCTGTCGCTGTTGTTGTTTCCTTCCATGTTCCAACAGACCAGACACGATTTTTCCTATCTGGTCAAAAGTCTGCTGTTTATTCCTTTTGATATCGGCAGCGGAGCGATCCAGCCTTTGGTACGGATCGGC
>ENA-OYWH01001147-OYWH01001147.1-human-gut-metagenome-genome-assembly--contig:-NODE-1147-length-12492-cov-6.818767_pt1 | contig 12492 bp, 10 predicted proteins | sample MGYA00244168_ERZ653393 | MGnify/ENA primary metagenome ERZ653393 (study PRJEB26926, sample SAMN06165164) | human gut metagenome | biome: ENVO:00009003; feature: ENVO:2100002; material: ENVO:00002003...
GTCGGGACGTTTGGACTCTTCGGCAACGGATTCTTCCGGCCGAAGAGGTCAAGAAGCTGCTCTGAAAATAACGATACCCGATAATGGATAAAATCCCCGAAGTGTCGCTTCGGGGATTTTTTTGTCGGATGAGTTGCGTTGTATTATTATTTTATCCTCCGTGCAACTTTTCGGCTCCGGCCGCGTCTAATGGGGAAAACAGTTTCAGCAATGAGCCTACAGCGAACCAAACAGTATGAATTCGAGACCTTCGTCCGGGAACACCGCCGCATCGTCGGCAAAGTCTGTTATCTCTATGCCGTGGACAGCGACGACTTCGACGATCTCTATCAGGAGGTGCTGATTAACCTGTGGCGGGGATTCGACGGATTCGAAGGCCGGGCCAAAGTTTCGTCGTGGGTCTATCGCGTCGCGCTGAACACCTGCATTTCGTACTATCGCCGCAACCGCCGCCATACGGGCCGGCTGCCGTTGACCGACTCGCTGGGCGCAGCCGACGAAGATCCCGAACGCGGCGAGCGGCTGCGGGATCTGTATGCACTGATAAACCGGCTCGATGCGCTCGAAAAGGCGGTCGTGATGCTGTGGCTCGACGAGCTTCCTTACGAGGAGATCGCCGCGATCACGGGGTTTACGCGCAACAACGTGGCTTCGAAGCTCCACCGCATCAAGCTGAAACTGCGTGAACAGGCAAATCATTAAACTTCCCGAATATGGAACTCGACGAACTGAAAACCAAATGGCACGAGCTGGACGGACGTCTGTCGTGTGCGGACACTAAAATAGACCGGCTGACGGCGGAGGTCTCGGCCGGAAAGATCACCTCGGCCAAGCAGCGGCTGGCGCGTACGATACGGCTGGGAATCTTTCTGCTGGCAGTGCTGCCGCTTTGTTTCGCCAATATATTCCGTACGGGCGAGGCGGACCCCGGAACGGCCGTCAAGGCGACGCTGGTGCTCTTTATCTTCGCCATGCTGGCGCGGCAGATCGCGCTGCTGGTGCTGCTGGCGCGGATCGAGCCGGGAGCGGGGACCGTGCGCGAAACCTGCGCCGCCGTACTCCGGTTCCGCACCTGCTTCCTCTGGGGCGTAGGCGCGGGCATCGTGCTGGGTGTGCCGCTGCTGATCTTGCTGGGATTTTACGTGGGAAGCCTGACCTCGCCCTATGTGTTTTACGGATTCGTGGCCGGACTGATCGTCGGACTGCCCCTCGGCGTGCGTATCTTCCTGCGGATGATGGGCGATATCAACGCCCTGCGCGCCGCCCTGCGGGAGACGGAGGGGGACGTAGAGAATTAAAAATGGTGCGCAGGTAAATCAGCGACGCTATTCTTTCACGATAACGCAAATCCCCGGATTCCTGCGGCGGAGTCCGGGGAGCGTTATATATTTAAGGTGCGCCGTGTCGAAGCTATTCTATTGCATGTAGAGCGTGATCCGGTCGTAATAGCGGCCTCCGATGTAGAGATCGGCTGTCAGCATGCCGCGGCGGATGTGGACCCGGCGCAGTTCGCGCGGCAGATCGACCCGGCCGTAGTCGATGTAGACCGTGTCGTCGTAGGCGTCCCACTGGATGTTGAGCGTGTCGAGCAGGCGTCCGTTGTCGGCGTAACGGAGTTCGTCGCTTCCGAAGCCGTCGGCCCCGAAGTAAACGTAGCTGTCCAGCGCATAGCCGTCCTGATAGAATCCGAGGTCTCCGGCCCATACGCGGCCCGTGAGTGTGTCGTAGAGATCGTCGTCGTCGTTTTCGCAGGACGAAAATCCGACAGCGGCCAGAAGCATGCATGCGGCGAGTAAGAATCGTTTCATGTACGGTTTGTTGAATTCGACGGGTATAAAGATAGTAAAAGTCGGGCGCAATCGCAAAACGGGTTTTGCGGGTTGCTGGGACGCATCCCATCCAATACCGGGCCAAAGATAGTGCATGCTGGGCGCAAAAACAAACTGTTTTTTGCATATTCCGAAATTCCTTCGTATCTTTGCACTCCCGTTTGTAACGCGGGGAAATGTGGAAAGATTTGACTGATTGCAACCACAATAAAAAATCGCTAAAACAGCTTATTTTTTATTCCAACAGCCAATTTTTCCCATTTTATACGTTTTATTTTTTTATTAACCGAGAGCGGCTTTCCGCATGCCGGCACTCCGGCCGGAGGCGCGGTCTCATAATTAAATGTATAACAATGGGCTTTTTGTTTACATCGGAATCGGTGTCCGAAGGACACCCCGATAAAGTTTCAGATCAGATTTCGGACGCCATTCTCGACGAATTCCTGCGTCGTGACGCCAACTCGAAAGTCGCCTGCGAGACGCTTTGCACCACGGGACTGGTGGTCGTGGCGGGCGAGGTGCGCTCCGAAGCGTATGTCGATGTACAGGGCGTGGCGCGCCGTGTGATCGACCGCATCGGCTATACCAAGAGCGAATACCAGTTCGACTGCAACTCGTGCGGCATCCTGTCGGCCATCCACGAGCAGTCGTCGGACATCAATCAGGGCGTTGTGCGCGCCGAGGAGGACGAGCAGGGCGCGGGCGATCAGGGCATCATGTTCGGCTATGCCTGCAACGAGACCCGCGAGATGATGCCGGCGACGCTGATCCTCTCGCACGTGATTCTCAAGGAGCTGGCCGTCATCCGCCGCGAAGGGGAGGTGATGACCTACCTGCGTCCCGATTCCAAGTCGCAGGTGACCATCGAGTACGACGAGAAGACCAACCGTCCGTTGCGCGTGCATACCATCGTGGTTTCGACCCAGCACGACGAGTTCATCCTGCCCGGCAACGGGCTGACGGAGAAGGAGGCCGAGGAGCGGATGCAGGCTACGATCCGCGAGGACGTGCGCACGATCCTCATTCCGCGCGTCAAGGCGCGTCTGGAGCGCGCCGGCGACAAGCTGGCCGGGCTGATCGGCGACGACTATATCCTGCACGTCAATCCTACGGGCAAGTTCGTGATCGGCGGCCCTCACGGGGACACCGGGCTTACGGGCCGCAAGATCATCGTCGATACCTACGGCGGTCGCGGCGCGCACGGCGGCGGCGCCTTTTCGGGCAAGGACTCCTCGAAGGTGGACCGCTCGGCGGCCTACGCCGCCCGCCATATCGCCAAGAATCTGGTCGCCGCGGGCGTTGCCGACGAAGTGCTGGTCGAGCTGTCGTACGCCATCGGCATCGCGCAGCCGCTGTCGATCTACGTCGATACCTACCGTTCGCCGCGTCCCGCCGCGCTGGAGGGGATGACCGACGGCGAGATCGCACGCCGTATCGGCAAGCTTTTCGACCTGCGTCCCGCCGCCATTGTCCGCCGTTTCGGCCTGAAGAACCCCATCTTCGAGGCCACGGCTTCCTACGGTCACTTCGGCAACCGTCCCTATACGGAGCGGGTGAAGGTCTGGGAGAACGGCCGCGAAACGGAACGCGAGATCGAGTTCTTCGGCTGGGAGAAGCTCGATGCCGTGGAGCTGATTCGCAAAGAGTTCGGATTGTAACGGTCCGGGTTGCAGAAAATCGGGATGTCCGTCGCGGATGTCCCGATTTTTGTGTAAGCGGGCATACTAACCGGGCGTTCCCTTTCGTTTGTCCTACGAATCGTAATAAAACCTGATGAAGCTTATGGTATAAATTGCCTCCGAGTAATTGAATTTAAACACTTGTTATCGAATTATGAAAAAGGCATTTTTGATTTTAGGAGCAGTCGCCGTATCGGCCGCCGCGGGCGGACTTACGGCATGGGCAGTAGCCGGGGGCCGCGAAGGCTCCGTACAATATATCGAGCGCGAGGTGGAACGCACGCCCGCGCTGGGGACGCAGTTCACCTCGTATCAGGCCGAGCAGTACCCCGACCTGACGTACGCCGCCGAGAATGCGGTGAAGGCCGTGGTCAATATCGAAGCCGTGCAGCAGGTCGAGATGCCGCGCCGCCGGGGGTACGATCCCTTTCTGGAGTTCTTCGGCATCCCGCAGGGGTATGACGAGGGACCGCAGTTCCGCGAACAGCGCGCCGGAGGTTCGGGCGTCATCATCTCGGCCGACGGTTACGTGGTGACCAACAACCACGTCGTGGACGGGGCTTCGAAACTCCGCGTGAAGCTCAACGACGGCCGTTCGTTCGACGCCAAGCTGATCGGCAAGGATTCGGCCACGGACCTCGCGCTGCTGAAGATCGAGGCTTCGGACCTGCCGACGCTGACTTTCGGATCGTCCGATGCGCTGCGTCTGGGCGAGTGGGTGCTGGCGATCGGTTCGCCGTTCGACCTGCAATCGACCATTACGGCGGGTATCGTGAGCGCCAAGGCGCGTAATCTGGGGGTTATTCCCAACGATTTCCGCATCGAGGCCTTTATCCAGACCGACGCGGCCGTGAATCCCGGCAATTCGGGCGGCGCGCTGGTCAACACGCACGGCGAGCTGGTGGGCATCAACACCCTCATCAAGTCGCAGACGGGTAGCTATATCGGTTATTCGTTCGCCATTCCCGAATCGATCGTGCGCAAGGTGGTCGTGGACCTCAAGGAGTTCGGCATCGTGCAGCGCGCACTGCTCGGCATCCGTTTTGCGATTGTCGATCAGGACTTTATCGACCGTGAAGGCAAGGAGCTGGGCATCACCGAGCTGGGCGGCGCCTATGTCGCCGGCGTCGTCGAGGGCGGTTCGGCTTCGGAGGCCGGCATCCGCAAGGGCGACGTGATTCTGGACATCGACGGGGTGAAGATCAACGACAATGCGACCCTTTCCGAGCAGATCGGACGCCGCCGACCCAACGATAAGGTCAAATTGTCGGTAAAAAGAGACGGCGCAGTGAAACAAATCGAGGTTACTTTGCGTAATAAAGCAGGTAAAACGGAATTAATGACCAAAGAGGACGTCGATGTCGTCGAGGTTCTCGGCGGTAAGTTCGCCGATGCGGGCACCAAACTCTGCCGTGAGCTCGATATCAAGGGCGGCGTGCAGGTGGTCGGCATCAAGGCCGACGGAATTCTGGCCCGTGCCCGTGTCAAACAGGGATTTGTGATTACCCATATCAACGATCGTCCGGTCTATTCGGTTGCGGACATGCAGCGTATGGACGAGAAGGTCCGCTCGATCGACGGTATTTATCCCAACGGCCGCGCTGCGAGCTACACGCTCGTGGAGTAGTGCGGTCCGGGCGGGTTGTAATGTTGAATTTTATTTAGGAAGGTTAATAGATATATGCGTCAATTAAAGATTACAAAATCCATCACCAACCGTGAGAGCGCTTCGCTGGACAAATACTTGCAGGAAATCGGCAAGGAGGAGCTTATCACGGTCGAAGAGGAGGTGGAACTCGCCCAACGGATTAAGAAAGGAGATCAGGAAGCCCTCGAAAAGCTGACCAAAGCCAACCTGCGTTTCGTGGTTTCCGTCGCCAAACAATATCAGAATCAGGGACTCAGCCTCCCGGACCTGATCAACGAAGGCAACCTCGGTCTGATCAAGGCCGCCGAGAAGTTCGACGAGACCCGCGGTTTCAAGTTCATCTCGTACGCCGTGTGGTGGATCCGTCAGTCGATCCTGCAGGCATTGGCCGAACAGTCGCGCATCGTGCGTCTGCCGCTCAATCAGGTGGGTTCGCTCAACAAGATCAACAAGGCGTTCGCACGCTTCGAGCAGGAGCACGAGCGCACCCCGTCGCCCGAAGAGCTGGCCACGGAGCTGGAGCTTCCCAAGGAGAAGGTCACCGACACGCTGCGCGTGGCAGGCCGCCACGTCTCGGTGGACGCCCCGTTCGCCGACGGCGAGGACAACTCGCTGCTGGACGTGCTGGTCAATCCCGATTCGCCCAACGCCGACCGCGGACTTATCAACGAGTCGCTCTCGACCGAGGTGGACCGCGCGTTGGAAACCCTCACGGACCGCGAACGCGACATCATCAAGTACTTCTTCGGCATCGGCACTTCGGAGATGACCCTCGAAGAGATCGGTGAGAAGTTCGACCTGACGCGCGAGCGCGTGCGCCAGATCAAGGAGAAGGCGATCCGCCGCCTGCGCCACTCGTCACGCAGCAAACTGCTGAAATCGTATCTGGGCTGATGCCCGGCGACATATCCGGCCCGGTCGGGTCGTGTGAGTGAAAAAGCTGTCAAAAATGACGGCTTTTTTTGTTTAGTGCTGTTGTGAGCGGCTGGCCTGCCGTATGCGTTTCGGTGCGGCGATGCTATTGGTGCGTGGTGTGTGTGGGGGGCGCTTCGGGGCCGCGGGTTGCGCTGTGTGCGCTTCGGGACCGTCTTTACAGCAGCAGCCCGATCGAGAGCAGTATTCCGAAGAGCAGGATGTTGCGCGACGTGGCGCCCAGAATGGCGTTCAGCTCCCGGCCGCGGCCGATCCGCACCATGCGCCGCCATGTCGCCGTGTGCGGTGCGAGGTAGAGCAGGGGAAGCGCTGCCGCTCCTATGCGGCCGTCGCAGAGCAGCGGGAGGCAGAGCGTTGCGGCTGCGAATCCCAGTGCCAGATAAAGCCCGCTGCCGGCCCGTGCGCCCAGCCGGACGACGAGCGTGCGTTTGCCGCTGCGGGCGTCCTGCTCGCGGTCGCGGTAGTTGTTGACCATCAGCAGGGTGTCGATCGCCAGTCCGCAGGCCGCCGAAATGACGCCCGTCTGCCATGTCCAGCTGCCGCTGAGAACGTAACTGGTACAGCCGACGGGGACGAATCCGAAGAAGACCAGCACCAGCAGGTCGCCCCACCCGTGGTAGGCCAGCGGATAGGGTCCCGCCGTGTAGAGGAATGCGAACACGACGCACAGCGCGCCGACGGCGATCAGCCACCAGCCGCCGTAAAAGAGCAGTCCGCAGCCCGTGATGCAGGCGGCCGCGGTCGTCAGGGCGATTCCGCGACGCATGGCGCGGGGTGTGATCCAGCCCTGTGCGCAGGCCCGTTCGGGGCCCAGCCGGTCTTTGCCGTCGGAGCCTTTGAGGTAATCCCAGAGGTCGTTGATGAGGTTGGCGTCTATCTGCATCAGGAAGGCGAACAGCAGGCACAGCACGGCGGGCTGCAGGTGAAAATCTCCGTCCGAAGCGGCTAAAGCGCAGCCCAGCATCACCGGTACGGCGGCTCCCGTCAGCGTCTTGGGCCGCGCCGCGAGCATCCATGCCCGAAACGAATTGGTGGCTGTTTGTGTTTTCATGTTTCCGGAGCGGACTTATGCGCTGCGTGTGGTTTTATTGCTGTATTGTTTGGGCGGATAACCGTTTTGCGGCTCCTTCCGGGGCAGGGCGTAGTCAGACGATCCCGGATTGGCGCATGCCGAAGTCCCCGCGCCGCCTGCGGTGGCGGAAACTTCCGACCGATACGACGACCGGCAAGACCGGACCGGCAGGCGACGGTTCACCATACGATCGGCTCCTTGCCGATGCTGCGGAGATATTCGTTGGCGCGCGAGAAGTGGCGGCAGCCGAAAAATCCGCGGTAGACCGAGAGCGGCGACGGGTGTACGGACTTGAGGATGAAATTCCGCTGCGGGTCTGCGATAGCTCCCTTTTTCTGGGCGTAACTGCCCCAAAGCATGTATACGACGCCCTGTTTGCGTTCGGAGATCGCGCGTACCACGGCGTCGGTGAAGGTTTCCCAGCCGCGGCCCGCATGCGACGCCGCTTCGTGTGCGCGGACGGTCAGCACGGCGTTCAGCAGCAGTACGCCCTGCTCGGCCCAGCGGTCGAGGTTGCCCGTCGCGGGAGGGGGCGTCCCGGTGTCGTCGGCGACCTCCTTGAAGATATTCTGCAGCGAGGGCGGGAACGGCACGCCGTCGCCTACCGAGAAGCAGAGCCCGTTGGCCTGTCCGGGACCGTGGTAGGGGTCCTGACCGATGATGACCACTTTCAGCTTGTCGAACGGGCATTTGTCGAAGGCGCGGAAGATGTTGCTGCCGCGCGGATAGATGCGCCGCGTGGCGTATTCCTGCCGTACGAACTGCGTGAGGTCGGCGAAGTAGGGTTTTTCGAATTCGGGAGCGAGCAGCTCTTTCCAGTCGGGGGCGATCTTTACATCCATGTTGCAAGGTGTGTTAAAGTGGTGTAAATGTAGTAAAAAGTCGGCAAATTCCAGTTGTTTTCGCTGCCGATATAAGGAAAGGGGTTTTGTTTTTTGCGCTTTGCCTGCTGACTGCGCGTGCGCGGATGCGGAAAAACCGCCGAAAGGGGCCGTGACGCTGATTTATATGATCGGCGACGGCTTGGGGCTGACGCAGGTCTCGATGCCGGTGATCGGGGGCGGTTACGTACCGAAGGCATTCGACCGTGCGCAGGGCGCGGCCCTGATTCGGACCCGCCGGCCGACAACCGCGTGCCGGACTCCGCTGCGGCGTGATGGACAACACCGGACAGGTCCGGCGGATCATGGCGCCGCTCGGACCCGGCGGCTGACGGTACGGAGGGGATTTGTGCCGCAACCCGAATTCCGGCTGCGTTTTTTTTGTTTATTTGAGGGATTGTGCTACCTTTGCTTTCGCTACGGTTTCCCGGTCCCTTTGCGGTCGCCGGGAATTAAAAGGGAATACCGTGAGAATCGGTAACAATTCCCGTTGCTGTGTGCCCGGCTTTCTTGATTGAAAGTATTTTCCGGCATTCTTGGCCACTGGTCCTCCGCGGACCGGGAAGGCGCCGGAGAGAAGGGCGAGTCAGAAGACCTGCCGTCGCGATTATACGGATTTCGCTTCTACGGTGAATGGAGCAGGTCTTGGGTCATTTTCAACCGAACGTATTGAGTGTGTCGAAAACAACCTCGGATGCCGGACTGCGCGCGCTTTGTTGCGTGTGCGTCGGAGTGTGCCTTTTCATCTTTGCGGTCCGCCGGAACGGAACAGTGTTCAACCAAAAACGGATAAAAGATGAAAAAACTGATCTTAGGATGTTTGCTGGCCCTGTTTGCATCGGGCTGTAACGACAACGAACCGGAACAGAAACCGGTCGAACTGAAAATCTCGTTCGCCGGGGAGAATCCCGTCGAATTTACGGTCGGGGAGCAGAAGCGGCTCGCCTTCACGGTGACGGGCGACGATCTGGAGGGGCTGACTTTCGCCGCCGAGCCTGATGAGGCCCTCTCCGGCTGGACGGTTGTCGTCTCCGCCGGGCGCGAGGGGGATGCCTACGCAGGCGCGCTCGATGTTACGGCGTCCGCAACTCCGTCGGAAACGGCCGTGACGCTGACCGTCACCGACCGCAACGGCAAGCCGTGGAGTGCGACTACGCCGACATTGACGGCCGTGCAGGCGCCGGTGACGGCCATCGACCTGAGCCGGGACGGAACCGCCAACTGTTATATCGTCAGCGAGGCCGGCGATTATATGTTCGACGCTACGGTGCGCGGCAACGGCAGCGGAGACGATGCCGCGATCGCGCTTGCCGACGGCATGAAAGCCGACTGGCTTTGGGTGACGAAAGGGCTGGAACAGGAAATTTCGGCCGTTTCGCTCGATGCCGGAAAAGGCCGCATCTTCTTTACGGCGGCAGGCGCCGCGAAGGGCAATGCCGTCATCGCGCTTGCGGATGCCGCGGGGGAGATCGTGTGGAGCTGGCATCTCTGGTTCACGCCGGAACCTCGGATGGTGACCTATGCCAACGGCCGCGTATTGCTGGACCGTTCGCTGGGAGCCGTCGGCACGACGCCCGGATCGGCCGAGGCTTACGGACTCTATTACCAGTGGGGCCGCAAGGACCCGTTCTGCGGGGGTACGGCCCCCGAAACCTCGGCGACTGCTTTTGCGCAGGCGGCGGAAAATTCGGTCGTCAATCCGGCCTTCGCCGATACGCATGCGTGGAAGCAGGAGAGCGGGGCGGCCGTTTCGACACTGGAATACGCCGCGGCGCATCCGCTTTCGTTCCTTTCGAACAAGGGTGCGACCGGAGTTTACGACTGGCTGGCCAAGCCCCGCGCCGATTTGTGGAATACCGCGAAAACCTGCTACGATCCGTGCCCCGTGGGGTATAAGGTGCCGGACCGCGATACGTGGGACGATTTTGCGGACGATCAGGACCGCTATGTGGACGGAACCTCGGAATGGGATGGGGAGAAGTACGGCATGACCTACATTTTCGGCGATCTGAGGGACTGGTACCCGACATCGGGTTACCGTAACCGCGACAAGGGCAATCTCGCCGGTCTCGCTACGACCCGTACGGGGCATTACTGGTCCAACTATCGTTCGGGAAACACGATCTCCTGTTTCTATATTTCGAAAAAGCTCAGTACGGGCAAACTGCTCCAGCCGCAGTCTTCTTCGAAATCCGATGCGGCATACGGCTATAACGTTCGCTGTTGCAGGGAGTAATCCGGAGCGGCGGAGTCGCAGAGCCTTTCGGAGATAGGGCTGAAAAGTCCGGAGCGGCCGGGGCGGTCTCGCAGGTATCGCTATTCGGCGGTCCGGCAGGCCGATAAAAACGGCGTCCACTGAACTCAGGGTGGACGCCGTTTCCGCTTATGGTCGGTTCTGTGGCTTGGGAAAGCCGGGGCAGTCTCTGAGGACTGCCGGCGGGGGGGCTTGAAAATCAGGAGCGGATGCCGGTCCGCGGGAGCTTGGCTTGGGGAAAGCAGGCCGGGCGGCCGATTCGTGGAGCCGGTTGATTCGGGGAATCCGGGCCGGTCGGTTTGGGGAATCCGGGTTATGGCGCCGCGCGGTCTGCTTGGTCGTAGCCGGTTGAAAAACTACTTTCCGGATTCCGGGGCCGGTGTGTCGGACGCTTTCGTAAGCCGGAAGTCCACGGGAAGCGTATATTTCACGCGCACGATCTGCCCGCGCTGTTCGCCGGGTTTCCATTTGGGCGAAGAGGCGATGACGCGGCGGGCCTCCTCCCAAAGCGACGCGTCGGGCGCTTGGAGTTTTTCGATGTCGCTTACCGAGCCGTCCTTCTCGACGACGAACGACAGCACGACACGTCCTCCGATCCCCTTTTCGAAAGCTTCGGCCGGGTACTTTACGTTTTTCTGCACCCATGCCCGGAAGTTGCCGAGGTCGCCGTACGGGGCGGCGGGATCTTCGGTCGGGAAGAGAGGCATCGTTTCGGTCACAAGGAACGCCTCTTCCTTTTCGGGGGTGCCGTTTTTAATCGCGATGGCGTTTGCCGCGGTTTGTTCGGCGTCATCCCTCTTGCCGTTGCTTTCGGACGTAGCAGGTCCCATATCCGCTCCTTTGAGCGTGATGACTATCACGCCGTTGCGGGCCTTTTCGCCGTAGAGTGCGGTGGCGGCTTTGTCCTTGAGGACACTCATGCTCTCGATCCGGTCGGGATCGAGTTTGCCGATCTCCTTCGTTTCGATTCCGTTGACGATATAGAGCGGTTTGTCCGTTACGGTCGTTGTTACGGTCGTGCCCTCCGTTTCGGATTTTCCGGCCGTTTCGGCCTGCATGTCGAACATGAACATCTGACGCGCCTTGTCGCCGACTTGTGCGATATGCGGTTTGCATCCTATGTGGCTGATTTCAAGAGCCGAATTGGCCGGTACCTGTAATGCGGCCAAGCCTTCGTCGTTGGTGACCGCACCTATCTGCGAACCGCTGACCTTGACCAGCGCACCGGCGAGCGGGGCGTTGTCCTTGTAGGTGGCGACGCTGACGGTCACCTGCTCCTGCTGTTGCTTCTGCTGTTGCTTCTGCGGCGCGTCGGGCAGGTCGTCGGTGGGGGTAAAGCCTGCTTTGGGGTTTCGTATCAGGGATACGACGACCGGGTTTTCGTCTTTTACGCCGATGGTCCGAGGCTCGTAGCCGATATGGCTGATTTTGAGTTCGCTGCCTTCGGGGACCGTTATCACGGCCCGGCCGTCTTTGCCGGTGACGGTGCCTTTTGGGGTGCCGGCCGCCTGTACGAGCGCTCCTTCGATGGGGCGTTTGTCTTTTTTATCCACTACCGATAGCGTCGCCGTGCAGGTCTTGTCCTGCTTCTGCATCGCGTCGGCCGCGGTTCGTATGCCGGTCGGCTCTTCGGTCGTTCCGGTTGCGGGGGCGGTCGCCGGGGCGACGATCACAGCTGCGCGCGAGGTGAAGCCGAATGCGCACAACAATCCTATCACGGCGGGCAGCGTACCCGCCAGCCGCAGCAGGCCGTGCCTGCTTTTTGTCTGCATGGTCATCATTTTAAAGCGTTTTTTAGTGAGGGAGTTGCGCAGCCCGTTGGCTATTTCCGGACTATAACCGAAAAGCTGCCTGAAGATGGTTTGCATATATTCGGCGCGGTTGTAACCGCTGTTCAACACGTCGTTGTCGGCCTCGAACTCTTCGGCTTCGGTCAGCCGCCGTGCGGCGATCCATGCGAAGGGGTTCCACCACAGAAGGGCCTTCATCAGCTCCATCAGGATGCGTTCGATGGAGTGGCGGTGGGCGATGTGGCTCGACTCGTGGGCCAGAATGGCGGCCAGCTCCCCGGCAGACGTTTGGTCCCAGACGTAAATGGTGCGCAGGAAGGAGAACGAAGCGATTTCCTGCCGCGTGCGGACGAGCGTATCTGTCTCTTATACACATCTCCGAGCCCACGAGACCGTACTAGATCTC
>ENA-OYWH01001161-OYWH01001161.1-human-gut-metagenome-genome-assembly--contig:-NODE-1161-length-12376-cov-7.972567_pt1 | contig 12376 bp, 11 predicted proteins | sample MGYA00244168_ERZ653393 | MGnify/ENA primary metagenome ERZ653393 (study PRJEB26926, sample SAMN06165164) | human gut metagenome | biome: ENVO:00009003; feature: ENVO:2100002; material: ENVO:00002003...
AGGCTGCGGCGGGCGTTCAGGCCGTCGCGGCGGATCTTGAGCAGCTCCTGGCGGCGCTCCTCCGTCAGGGGGCCGTTCTCCACGGCCTCCATGGCTTCTTCTTCGGCAGCCTTTTCCTCGTCATCCTCGCTGGACTTGGTGTTGCCGTCCTCGTCCAGATCCTCGGTATAGCTCCGGCTGTTCTCATCCTCCTCGAACGAGAAGCGGGCGCTGTTCTTTTTGATGTACTCAGGCGCGCCGTACTTCTGGCGGTCGGCCTGAAGGATGTGGGCAGCCTCGGCACCGGCGTGGATGCGCTTGCTCAGGTCCACTTCCTGCTCCGCGCTCAGCAGCGGGATCTGACCGATCTGCTTGAGGTAGTTCTTCACAGGGTCATCCAGCAGCTCATCCATGGCAGCCTTCAGATCTGCGGGGTTCTCCTCTGCCGGGTCGTCCTCATTTTCATCGCCCAGGCCCAGCTCATCGCTGTTTGCCTCGGCACTTTCCACCTCTGCCATGATGCCTTCCACATCCAGGCTGGTATCACCGTCGGCCTCGTCATCCAGAATTTTGATGCCGCGCTCCTCCAGAAGCGTGTAAAGCGTTTCCACATCCATCCGGCACTGGGAAGCCAGTGTCTTGGCCTCGCCCGCCGTCAGGGTGCCTTCGCCCTTCGTCAACAGTTCCTTCAAAGTCATGCCCATTTCGCTCTCTCCTTTTCACCGCGGCGCTGGCTGCGCCGTAAGTGATATCGTATCATAAGTTTTGCCGCTGCGGGGTGGTTCAAATCACCAGGCCGCCGTTCACACCGAACACCTGCCCGGTGATGTAACCGGCGCTTTCGCCTGCCAGGAACACCAGCAGCTGCGCCACCTCGTCCGCGCTGCCCAGGCGGCCCACGGGGGTCTCCTCGGCCAGCGCAGCCTTATCCTCTGCCGTAAAGGCCGCCATCATATCGGTGTCGATGACACCCGGGGCCACGCAGTTCACGGTGATGCCGCTGGGCCCCTCCTCTTTGGCAAGGGCCTTGGTCAGGCCGATCAGGCCCGCCTTGGCAGCGGAGTAGTGCACCTCGCAGCTGCCGCCTGTCTGGCCCCACATGCTGCTCACGGTCAGGATGCGGCCCGCCTTGCGGCGGATCATGCCCGGCAGAGCCAGCTGGCACAGGTGGAACGCGCCGCTCAGGTTCACGTCCAGCATGTGCTGCCACTCCTCCGGGGTGATATCGGTGAACAGCTTCTGCTGGGCAATGCCCGCGTTGCTCACCAGCACATCCACATGACCCACGGCCTGCTCCACGGTGTGGAACGCCACCTCACAGCTGGCGCGGGAGGCCACGTCGCACTGGACCGCCAGCAGGCCCGGCAGCGCCTTTTCCAGCGCCGCCGCCTCCTCGGCGTGGGTGTGGTAGAGCACCGCCACCCGGTAGCCCGCCTGCCAGAAGGCGCGGGCCGCCGCGGCTCCGATGCCCCGGTCGCCGCCCGAGATCAGCACGCAGCGCCCGTTGGCCGCAGGGACTGCCGGTTCCGGCACAGGCTCCACCGGCGGTTCTGTTTCCGCGGCCGGTTCTGTTTCCGCGGCCGGTTCCGGCGTAGCTTCCTGCACCGGCTCCTGTTCCGGCTCAGGGGCCCGGGATGCCTCGTCCTCATCGCTCAGGTCAAAGGTCAATTCAAATTCATCATCGTACAAGAGTCAGCCCTCCTGCCGTTTGTTCTCTGCCTGCAAAAAATCCCGCAGGCAGGAAGGTCCCGCCCTCCACCGCACCCATGGGCTGCGCTCTGCTCCTCTTTCCGGTCAAGGCCGGTCCTGCGGCGAGTCCGCTGGTCTGTGCGAGTGGTTTCGACAAGTTACCATTAAATAATATAACACAATTCGACGAAAAAAGAAAGTGGGAACCGCCGTCTTTTCACGCAGTTCCCACTTTTTTTCACGTTCTCAGGGGGTCACGGGCGGTTTCCAGCGGGGCTTTGCGGCCCGCTGCTCCCGCAGCCGGAGGAAAAACGCCTGCAGCAGCGCCTGCGCTTCCTCCGCCCGCAGGCCGCGTTCCACCACCGGATGGTGGTTGAAGGGCAGGGCGAACAGGTCGGTCACGCTGCCGCAGCACCCGGCCTTGGTATCCGCCGCGCCGTACACCACCCGCCTGATCCGGCTGTTGATGATGCCGCCGCTGCACATGGGGCAGGGCTCCAGCGTAACGAACAGCTCACACTGCCACAGCCGCCAGCCGCCCAGCTTTTTGCAGGCCGCGTCAATGGCCAGCAGCTCGGCGTGGTGGAGGGCGTTTTTCTCGGTCTCGCGGGTGTTGTGGGCGGCGGCGATGATCTCGCCGTTCCGGGCCACCACCGCGCCCACGGGCACTTCGCCCAGCGCGGCGGCCCGTGCGGCCTCCTCCAGCGCCGCGCCCATCAGCTCATAGTCGGTCATCCCATTCCCCTTTCTGCCAGCGCCCGGGCCAGCACCAGCCCATTGTTCAGGATATGCAGCACCACCCCGGGTGCAGGACTGTCGGTCTGCTCTGCGGCCCACCCGAAAATGAGCCCCATGCCCAGCGCGTAGCACTTTTCGGTCAGCGTTCCGTGCAGGGCCGCAAAGAGCACAGCCTGGCAGAGGTTTGCCGGGTGCTCCCCCAGCGGCCGCAGCAGGCGCAGCAGCGCCCCCCGGAACACCAGCTCCTCAGCCAGCGGCAGCACCAGCAGGCTGCGCAGCGTGCCGGGCACGCCCTGCGGCAGTTCTGCCGCCCCGCCGGGGACCAGCACACACCAGACCGCCGCCAGCCCGGCCCAGGCCAGTGCCGCGATGCCTGCCGCCCGCAGGCGGCGGTTCTGTTCTGACATCTTCTCCGTCCCCTCTCCGTTTGGGGGTGCGCTGTTCCGCTGCTTCGGGCGCACAGCGCACCGCCCCGCAATGCCTGATGCCCATTGTATCATGTTCCGGCCCGTTTGTGCAAGAAAACGGAGCGGAATTGCGAAAATACGAAGAAATATTGATTCAAACAATTGACATTTCCCGTCGTCTCTGGTATATTCCTATACGACTTTTTGATTGATTTGGTCGGGTTATCCGTTCTTGGCCCCGTTGGAGGTATTACTATGATCCGCATTCTTACCGATTCCGCATCCGACATCCTGCCCGCTGAAGCCGAGCAGCTGGGCGTGACCGTCATCCCCCTGAACGTCACCCTGGAGGACGGCACCGTGCTCCGGGACGGCGTGGACATGACCCCCACCGTGTATTACGGCGTGATGGCCCGCTGCCACAAGCTGCCCACCACCAGCCAGCCCAGCCCCGAGCTGTTCCAGCGCTTCTTCCTTGAGGCTGCTGCCGCCGGGGACGAAGTGGTGGGCATCTTCCTCTCCCATGAGCTGTCCGGCACCTGCCAGTGCGCCCGGCTGGCCGCAGACATGGCCAATGTGGACAATGTCCTCTTTGTGGATTCCGAGAACGTCTGCCTGGGCGAAAGCCTGCTGGTGCGGCTGGCTGTTCAGCTGCGGGATGCCGGAAAGACTGCCGGGCAGATCGCCGCCACCCTTGAGCACGCCAAGGAGCATCTGCATCTGGTGGCTGTCATCGACGACCTGAAGTATCTGCGCAAGGGCGGCCGCCTGCCCGCCGCCGTGGCCGTGGCCGGTGGGATGCTGGGCATCAAGCCCCTCATCACCATCAAGGAGGGCAAAGTCGTTATGGCGGGCAAGGCCCGGGGCCTGCCCGGCGCTTACGTTGCCCTGTTCAAGAAGATCGAGGAGCTGGGCGGCATCAGCACCTGCGCCGACGCGCTGGCCGGTTACACCCTCGCCCCCCGCGAGGTGCAGCCCATCCAGACCTACCTGCAGGAGAATCTGGGCCGGAACGAGGCCCTTGTGCGCCAGATCGGCTGTGTCATCGGCACCCACGCCGGCCCCGGCGCGTTCGGCCTGGCCTTCCTCGATGAGGGCTTCACCTTCTGATTCTTACCCAATCAAAAAGAGGAACTGCTTTCCCGGCAGTTCCTCTTTTTTGTTGGTTTATTCGTGTCCGATCTTCGACCAGTCGATCTCTTCGGCATCTACAAAGCCGCTGTCCTTCGCTTCCTCCAGCTGCTTTGCTTCCTCTGTGGTCAGCTTGGTGAAATCCGGGTCCCATGCCAGTACCAGCTTTTTGATCAGCTCGTAGGCAAGGTTCTTGTCCGGGTCCGGCAGCATATCGATCATGTGTGCTGCATTCATTGCAATTTCAGACATCCTGCCACCTCCTTATTTATAGATATCGCCACGATTCCCGATATCCAGCACCAATAGAATCTCCAGCGCGTTTTCCTCTCCGTACCGGTAAAGCACGCGCCAGTTCCCGACCCGGAGCCGCATTGTTCCATCCTTCAGTCCCTGCATCACCTTGATATCACCTGCTGGCGGTTTCAGGGTCAGCCCCTCAATACCTGCAACGATGCGAAGCACGGACCTTTTGTCCAGCTTATTCAGGAACTTCATGGCGTTCTTCGAGTAGCGGATCTTCATAACATCATCCTCAGCGCTCGTTTTTTCTGCGGGCCTCTGGCCCTATTATAGTCCATTCTCCTGCAAACGTCAATTGTTTTTTGCCGAAGATCCGTTCATTACAGCACCGCGTCCGAGACGATCTTGCCCAGCAGGAGCACCAGCACCACAAGCATCATGGGGCGGATGAACTTTGCGCCCTTCTTGAGGGCGAAGTGGGAGCCCAGCAGGTTGCCCACAATGCCGCTGATGGCACAGGGGATGCCGATGGAGAACACCACCAGCCCGCTGGAAAGATACGTTACCAGGCTGGCGTAGTTGCTGGCAAGGTTGAGCACCTTGGCGTTGCCGCCCGCCGTGCGCAGGTCAAAGCCCATCAGGGTGGTAAAGGCAATAATGGCAAAGGTGCCGGTACCCGGGCCAAAGATGCCGTCGTACAGGCCGATGCCCAGCCCGATGGCAAGGGCCAGCACCGCCTTTTTGGCGTTCAGGGTGCCGTCGTCCCGGTTCTCGTCGGGCAGGTCCCGCCGCCAGAGGATGAGCACCGCCGCCACCGGCAGGATGATGAGCATCATGGTGCGCAGCACCTGATCGCTGAGCAGGAGCACGATGTGGGAGCCCAGTGCGCTGCCCACAAAGCTGCCCACAGCCGCCAGCAGGCCGACCCGGATGTTCATGGCTCCCTTCTGGAAGAACTGCGCCGTGGCAAAGGTGGTGCCGCAGGCCGCGCTGAATTTATTGGTGCCGTAGGTGTAATGCACCGGCAGGCCCGCAAACAGGTAGGCGGGCAGGCTGATCAGACCGCCGCCGCCCGCCGCCGAGTCCACAAAGCCCGCAAACCCGGTCATCAGCATCAAAAACAGCAGCATTGGCAATGATAATGTAATTTCCATTCGTTCTACTTTCCCACTCTTTCGTTTACTTCAGATACAGCTTTCCCTCGCAGGCCAGGATCTGATCCAGGATCATCCGGGACACCCGGGCACCATAGACCATGGCGGGGTGGTCGTTGTACTCGATGATGTCATGGAACTCCTTGTTCATCAGAACGATCACATACTCGCCGTAGGGGGTGTGGATGATGCCGCCGTCGTTGCGGCAGGCGTTCATGCTGCCGCTCTTGCTGGCCACCCAGATAAGCTCCGGCTCGCCGGTCTCCTCGCAGTCCAGATAGAACTGGGGGAAATCGTGGGTCAGCATGGTGTTGTAGTGCTGCTGGCGGAAGATGCCCAGCATGGCGGCACTGGCTTCTTTGCTGACCAGCGTACCCTTTGCCACCTGCGCAAACAGGGCGGCGTAGTCCCGGGGCGTGGTGGTGCCCAGCTTGTCGTAGCGGTCGAAGTGGAGGGGGTTGTGCAGGACGGTGTGCCCAAAGCCCAATTCCCGGATGCAGGCATTGATGGTGTCCAGCCCCAGGTAATCAATGATCATATTGGTGGCGATGTTGTCCGAGCAGATGATCATCATGGTGGCGGTGTCCTTCACCTTGAGCTTTGCCCCCACGCCAAGGGCCCGGAGCATCCCGGAGCCATCCACGAACTGACTGGCCTCGTAGGTGATCTCCTCCTCCAGGTCAGCCCTGCCCCGGCTGGCCTGCAGATACAGCACCGCCAGAATGAACGCCTTGATGGTGGAGGCCGTCTCAAATTCCTCGTCGGCACCGATCTCCACCGTGCTGCCGCGCAGGTCGTCCACAAAAACGCTCATCCTGCCCTGATAGGAATAGAGCTCGGCGGCAATGCGCTTTTCCAATGTCATATTCTGATCCATCTGGAATTCCTCAACTTTTCTATACTTTCCGTTATACTTTATCCTTACCGTTAAGACATAATTATCATTGAAAACATTGATTTCATTGGTTCTCATTGATTCTAGTGCAATGATTTCAATGAATTCAATGAATCTTTTGATACTAACGGTGATTACAGGTTGTTTTCAAAGAAACGCTGTGCGTTGCGGAAGAAGATGGCTTCCACCTCATCCTCGGTGAAGCCCTCTTTCCGCAGGGCATCGGCCAGCAGGGGCATTTTGGAGCAGTCGCTCAGTTCCAGTTTGCCGCCGATGCCGTCAAAGTCACTGCCCAGACCGATGATCTCAATACCGCCCACCTGCTTGAAATGGGCGGCGTGTTTGGCCATCAGGGCCGTGGTGCTGCGGCACAGGTCGGGGCTGGGCTGGTCATCCAGAAAGCCCGCGCAGTAGTTCAGGCCCACCAGACCGCCTTTTTCCGCCATGACCCGGATCATCTCATCGGTCAGGTTGCGGCAGTGGGGGGCCAGGGCGCGGCAGTTGGAGTGGCTGGCCGCAAAGGGGCGGGTGCTGTGCTCCGCAATGTCCCAGAAGCCTTTATCGGACAGGTGGCTCACATCGGCAATGATGTGCAGGCGCTCCATCTCGGCCAGGAACTCGAAGCCCTTCTCCTTCAGGCCGGTCTCGGTGTTGGGCATACAGGGCCAGATGGGGCCGTTGCCGGGCACCACGTTGGGGCTGGCCAGCTCGTTTTCGTGGTTCCAGGTCAGGGTCATCATCCGCACGCCCAGCTCGTACATCCGGCGCAGCACGCCCAGACTGCCCTTGCAGCAGCCGGCCTCCTCAATGGTCAGCATTCCGCTGATCTTGCCCGCCTCGGCGTTTTTGCGGATATCCTCGGGGCGGTAGACAGGGGCGATCCTGTCGGAATACCGCTCCATCATCCGCTTGAACACGTCGATCTCTTCCAGCGCCGTCACCAGCGGGTCCGCGCCCGGGGTGGGGTCGGCCAGATTCACAAAGGCGGCAAAGCACTGGAGCATGTAGTCGCCCTTCTCCAGCTTTTCCAGATCGATGTGGCCGTTGTTGCGGGCAAAGGTCTGCCCGTCGCCCCGCATCTCCGCGCGCCGCAGCTCGCTCAGGGTGTCACAATGTAGATCAAAGACTTTCATGGATTGTTCTTCCTCCTATAACATCCTCGCCCTCTCAGTCAAAGCCTGACGGCTTTGCCAGCTCCCCCAAAGGGGGAGCCTCTGGCGGTTTCCCGAAACCTTGCGGGGGAATTGCCAGTGCCTCTCCCTTTGGGAGAGGTGGCATCCCGCAGGGATGACGGAGAGGGTGAGTTACTTTATCAGAACACACTCCCCACCGCATACAGACTCTTGACCAGATCTTCCCGGTACAGCGGGTCGGCGGGGTCAAGGCTGTTGATGACCACGCCGCCGCTGGCGGACGCGCCGGTGGAGTGGATGTAGCGGCCCTCGCCGAGGTAAAGGGCGATATGGCCGGGGAAATAGAGGGCATCGCCCCGCTTTTTGTCTGCAAAGGGGATCTGGTGCATGGGCCAGCCCTCCACGATCCTGGCATCCCGGTAGATGAGCACGCCGCACTGCATATAGGCGCTGCTGACAAGGCCGGAACAATCAATGCCCCGGCCCGATTTGCCGCCCCAGCGGTACTCGGTGCCCAGATACTTTTTCGCCTGCGCGCAGACGGCATCCCGGAACGCTTCCTCGCTGCCGTCGTACCACGCCTGCAGTGCCTGCGGCACCAGCTCCCCGGCGGTAATATTCCGGGCCTCGGCCAGCGCGTCATCAAAGGCCAGCCCCTCCCGCTGGGAAAACACGGCGGTCATCTCAAACCGCACCGGCTCCAGCGCCACGTCCCGGACATAGCCGGTGCGGCCATCCAGCAGGGCCACCTTGGCCCAGCCGGTGTGGGCCTCGGCTTCCTCGGGCGGTTCGGGCAGGCGGCAGAGCAGGCAGCCCCGCTCCAGCTCCAGCATCCGCACCCCCTGCACCTTGGGCAGGCTGAGCACATCGGTGGCACGGCCCACCAGCACCAGCGGCTGGGGCAGGTAGTCCCGCAGCGCATCCTCGCTGACAAATTTCAGCGCATCCCGCCGGACAAAGCCGTGGTAGCCGTAAAAGGTGACCACCTCGGCCACCTCCGGGGAGAGGGGCACTCCCTCGGCGGTCACGCCGCCGGGGGCGGTGCGCACCTGACAGGCCTGACCGTACAGGCCCTCGTCCCCGATGGTGGAAACAAGGCCCGCCTCGCTCTGTTTGGTGGTCTGGGGCAGGTCGTAAATGGTCACGACAGGCCGGGCAAATAGGGCGTATTGCATCATTCGGTTCCCTCCAACAAATTCAGCAGCTCCTCCGGCTTCATGCGCAGGATGGCACCATCCGCGCTGCCGGTAACGGTCTCGGCCAGATCCTGCTTGGCCTGCTGCAGCTCCACGATCTTTTCCTCAATGGTGTCCTGGGCGATGAGCTTGTACACCTGCACCGGGTTCTGCTGGCCGATGCGGTAGGCACGGTCGGTGGCCTGATTCTGGGCTGCCACGTTCCACCACGGGTCGTAGTGGATGACGATATCGGCGGCGGTCAGGTTCAGGCCGGTGCCGCCTGCCCGCAGGGAGATCAGGAACACGCTGGCCTCGCCGCCGTTAAAGCGGCGCACCAGCTCGGCACGCACCGGCTTGGGGGTGGAGCCCTGCAGGGTGAAGTGGCTCACGCCCTCTGCGTCCAGCCGTTTGGCCAGCAGCTCCAGCATGGAGGTGAACTGGCTGAACAGCAGGATGCGGTGCCCACTCTCCACGGCACTGGTGACCAGCTCGATGCAGGCATCCAGCTTGGCGCTGCCGCCTGTCCAGTTGTCGGCAATGAGCCGGGGGTCGCAGCAGATCTCCCGCAGCCGCATGAGGACGGCGAACACCGCCATCTTGTCCTCGGGCTTGGCGGCCCGCAGCTTCTCCCGGGCATCCACCACGGCGGCAAGGTAGAGCTTGCGCTGCTCCTCCTCCAGCTCGATGCGGTAGACATTCTCTGTCTTGGGGGGCAGCTCCTTCAGCACCTCGGACTTCATCCGGCGCAGGATGAACGGCCCGGTGAGCTGATTCAGCCGCCGCACCGCCGCCGGGTCGTTTTCCTGCGTGATGGGCTTTTCAAACCGGCTGCAGAAGCTCTTGTAGGGCGGCAGGTAGCCCGGCATCAGGAAGGAGAAGATGCTCCACAGCTCACCCAGGCGGTTCTCCACGGGGGTGCCGGTCAGTGCAAAGCGGACACGGCTGTTCACCCCGCACACCGCCTTGTATTTCTGGGTGGTGTGGTTCTTGATGGCCTGGGCCTCGTCCAGGATGCAGGCGTAGAATTTCTGGTTCTCGTACAGGGTCTCGTCGCGGCGGAGCAGATCGTAGCTGGTCACCACCACGTCGGCCCCGTCCCACTGCTCGGCCAGCTGGGCCCGGTGGGCGGCATCCCCGTCCACCACAACGCAGTTCAGCTCCGGCGTGAACTTTTGGCATTCCTCGGCCCAGTTCAGCACCAGCGAGGCCGGGCAGACGATGAGGCTGGGCAGGGGGTTCCCGCCCTGTTCCCGGAGGGCCAGCAGATAGCTGAGCACCTGCACCGTCTTGCCCAGACCCATATCATCCGCAAGGATGCCGCCCATGCCGTAGCCATCCAGCGTGCGGAGCCAGCGGTAGCCGTCCCGCTGGTATTTTCGCAAAACTTTTTGTAAAGATGCAGGCGGTGTATACGCGCTGTCCTTTACCGCGTGGAAGCTCCGGCTGAGCTGACGGAAGGCATCGTCCCGGTTGAAGCGGATGCCGTTCTGCCCCGAAAGCGCCCAGTCCAGACTGGGGGCCCGGTACAGGGGCAGCCGGGCATGGGCCTGGCCCAGTTTGGCCCCGGAAAGCTCCAGCGTCTCGTTCAGCTCGTCCAGCACCTCCATGGAATCGTCCAGCCGGAGCAGACGGCCATCGCGCAGGCGGTGGTAGCGCTTTTTCTGGTGGAGCGATCTCAGCAGGGCTTTCAGCTCCCCCACCGGGAACTCCCCCGTGTCCACCTCCAGGTCGAGCACGCTGCCGTGCACCGACACCCCCACCGAGATCTTCGGCGGTGCGGCCTGCATACTGCGGAAGGCATCGGTCAGGTAGACCTCGCCCTCGGCCAGCAGGGCCGGGATGCCCTCATCGAGGAAGCGGTAGACTTCATCCTCCTCATAGGCATCGTAGTGGGCGGCAAGGCCGTTGCCCATGGTGTCTGGCCCCGGCTCCAGATACCGCCCCAGCAGCCGCCCGGCCCGCTGTTCGGCGCGGGCATCCCGCAGCAGACCGGCAGGCCCCGGTTCCTCCGGTGTGACGCGGTCCTCGCCGTACAGAAATTCAAGGTGCGCCCGCACCGTTTCCCGCGTGGGCGCGTCAAGGTAAAACTGCACCACCGGCTCCAGCGGGATCTGATTCAGCAGCAGGCGTTCGGGGTCCTCAATGGTCACCCTGCTGCCCAGCTCCGGCAGGACGTAGCTGCAAAAGGCGGTGGCATCCCCGGTGGTAAAGAACAGGCTCTTGCCGCACAGCGCCTCAAGGGCGGGCCGCATCCGGGCGCTTTCGGCCCGGTCCAGCTGCCAAATCGTATCCTCACTGTATAAATAGTCGTTGTCTAAACCCGTTTTCCATCCCAACGCGGGGGTCACGGACACCTCCACGCCGCCCCGGCGCTTTTCCACCCGCATGGTCAGGGCCGGGATGCCGGTCTTGAGGGTGTAGCCGCCCAGATTGCCGGTGGGGGCATAGAGGGCCACCAGACCGTCAAAGATCTCGCCGTTCAGCGGGATGCCCCCGGCAGGCCCGCTGCGGGGCGCATTGCCGTAGCTGCGCAGGGCCGCCTCGGCCCCTTCCTTTGCGCTGAGCTGCCGCCGCAGCAGGCGGAGCAGCTGCTGTGCCTCCGGGGCAAAGGCCTCCCAGCTGTGCTGGAATTCCAGCGCCTTGCCGTAACTGATGAAGCCGTGCTTCTCCACGGCCCGCAGCAGGTCCGGGATGCTCTTTACCACATACTGCCGCCCGCCGTCTGCCGAGATGCGCAGCCGCAGCCAGGGCAGCTCCCCGGGCAGCAGGGTCAGCTCCGGCTCCAGCTCTGCGGCGTGGGGGCGCAGCTCTGCGTGGCCGGTCACGCCGTCCACCTCGGCCAGTGCTCCCTCCTGATAGGCCCGGAGCAGCCGCCGTGCCTCGTAGTCGGATTCCGGTTCCTCGCCCCGCCACTTCTTGCCGAACAGCATTTCCAAGCTGGAGGCATAGCTGTCCCTGCGGGGCGGCTCCTCAGGCTGGGGCGTTTGCAGGTTGGCCGTGCCCCGCACCACGCCCGGGATGCTCTCCGGGCTCTCCGAGGGCTTCTGCGGCGCTCTGCCGGAAAGGCCCTGACTCTCGCTGTCCCACATCAGCAGCGCGCCGATGTGTTTGCAGCAGGGCCCCTCGCCGTTTTCGTTGTAAGGGCAGGAGCAGCTGGCGCTGACAAAGCTGCCGTTTTCCCGCAGCCAGACCTGGGTCTGGTACAGGCTCCGCCCGCCGCCGCGCACGTCGGCGCTCAGGTGGCGCACGCCGTTCCCGGCCACTTCGCAGTTCAGATCCTGTATCCGGTCCGTGTAGGCCTTGGCCCGCGCGAATACCGTGCCGCCCAACAGGTAGCGGATCTCTTCCATGTCCATCCGGGGTCTCCCTCCCTCTGCAATGCTCTATTGGTTAAGCATACCGCACCGGCGGGCGGGATGCAAGGGGTGCCGGGAAAAAAAGTTCCGGAAAGCACAGAAGCGCCTCATCCGGGAGAGGATGAAGCGCTTCTGTACTTTGGGAATTTTGGAACACTCAGCCCGCATTGCGGTTTACAGGCCAAGTGGGGGTTGGTTTAGGGCTGCTCAGGCATTCTGCTTGAGCTCCTGTGCTTTCTGCCATGCATTCAGCACATCGATCTTGCTTACGGCGTTGTCGGGATAGAATTTCATCTCTTCCGGAGCCGTCCCCTCATCGTTCAGGTCAGGGATAAGCTCGTTTTCCATGGCCCAACGGGCGGCGTGCTGCAGGTCCATATCCCGCTCTTCCTGACCGACATCGGGGTAGAGCAGTTCAGATTCGGGCATGGGCTTGCCTGCATCCTCCCACAGCATCATGGCAAGGGCGCTGC
>ENA-OYWH01001193-OYWH01001193.1-human-gut-metagenome-genome-assembly--contig:-NODE-1193-length-12075-cov-13.933361_pt1 | contig 12075 bp, 10 predicted proteins | sample MGYA00244168_ERZ653393 | MGnify/ENA primary metagenome ERZ653393 (study PRJEB26926, sample SAMN06165164) | human gut metagenome | biome: ENVO:00009003; feature: ENVO:2100002; material: ENVO:00002003...
CCAGTGTTGACTGGTGCTTCTCCACCATGCCTTCCGAGGAGTGGAAGAACGGCGTGGGCAGCGCTCTGACTGCATACGCAGCAGGCACCGGCAAGTGGGACGACGTTGTCACCGCATTTGTGGATGGCTGGGCCAAGGAGTACAAGCTGGCCAACGGCTAAGCCTTTGACTGGAGATCTCCCTAGGAATTAAAAAGGGAGGCGGGCGAAAAGTTCGCCCGCCTCCTTTCCTTTTTTATCAGACAGCTCCCTCAGGAGGTATATCATGCAAAAAGCCATTAGTAAATACTGGCCGATATTTGTGCTGCCTACTCTGGTCGCCTTTATTATCGGCTTCATCTGGCCCTTTATCTGGGGCGTTTATCTGTCCTTCCAGCGGTTCACCACCGTGTCCAAGACTACATTTGTGGGCATCCAGAACTACCTCTCGGTATTTCAGGATTCCACCTTCCTGCACGCTTTCGGCTTTACGGCGGTCTTTACCGTGGTGAGCACTGTGCTCATCAACGTGTGCGCCTTTGCCATTGCGCTGGTGCTGACCCGCGGCATCAAGGGCACCAACATCTTCCGTACCGTGTTCTTTATGCCCAACCTGATCGGCGGCATTCTGCTGGGCTACATCTGGCAGATCCTGCTCAACGGTGTGCTGGCGAACCTGCAGAAGCCCCTGCTGGCACTGGATGCCAAGGCCGGTTTTGTCGGTCTGGTCATCCTGATGTGCTGGCAGCAGATCGGCTACATGATGATCATCTATGTGGCCGGCCTGCAAAGCGTGCCCGGCGACCTGATCGAGGCCGCTAAGATCGACGGTGCCAACGACCGCGAGATCCTGTTCAAGATCAAGATTCCCATGGTCATGCCCAGCGTGACCATCTGCACCTTCCTGACCCTGACCAACAGCTTCAAGCTGTTCGACCAGAACGTGGCTTTGACCGCAGGCGAACCCGCCAACGCCAGTGAAATGCTGGCACTGAACATCTACAACACCTTCTACGGCCGCTCCGGTGCGCAGTGGAAGGGCATCGGTCAGGCAAAGGCTGTTGTGTTCTTCCTGATCGTGGTGGTCATCTCGCTGATCCAGCTCCACTTTACCCGCTCTAAGGAGGTGCAGCAGTAATGTCGAAACAGAAAAGAACCTGGGATGTCATCCTTGCTGTTGTAATGGTGCTTCTCTGCCTGCTGTGGATCTACCCCATCGTGCTGATCCTGCTGAACAGTTTGAAAACCGAGGGCAGCTTTACTACCTCCACGGTGTTCCGTCTGCCCACCGCCGAGACCTTTGCCGGACTGCGCAACTACGTTTACGGCGTGACCAAGATGAACTTTCTCTCCAGCATGGGTTACAGCCTTCTGATTACTATCACTAGCGTAGTGCTGATCCTGCTGTGCTGCTCCATGACTGGTTGGTACCTGACCCGCGTGAACAACAAGCTGAGCAAGTTCATGAATCTGCTGATCGTGTTCTCCATGGTCGTACCCTTCCAGATGGTCATGTTCACCCTGTCCAAAACTGCTGACCGTCTGAACCTGAACAACCCTTGGAACATCTGCATCATCTATCTGGGCTTCGGCGCCGGTCTGGCCGTGTTCATGTTCACCGGCTTTATGAAGAGCGTGCCCATGGAGATCGAGGAAGCAGCCATGATCGACGGCTGCAACCCCATCCAGATCTTCTTCAAGGTCGTGTTCCCCATCCTGAAGCCTACCATGATCTCCACTGCTATTCTGGAGACCATGTGGGTGTGGAACGACTACCTGCTGCCCACGCTGGTGCTGGATATCAAGAAGTACCGCACCATCCCCATGGCGATCCAGTATTTCCGCGGCGGCTACGGCCGTGTGGAACTGGCTCCCATGATGGCCTGCATCATCATTGCTATCATCCCCATTATTATCCTCTACATGACCTGCCAGAAGTACATCATCGAGGGTGTCGTGGCCGGTGCTGTAAAGGGCTAAGGAGGTGCACGTTATGCGTGCAAGCGGCATTTTGATGCCGGTGTTCAGCCTGCCGGGGCCTTTTGGTATCGGTACGCTGGGCAGTGAAGCGACCGCATTCGTTGATTTTCTGGCCGAGGCAAAACAGACCTATTGGCAGATCCTGCCCATCGGCCCTACCGGCTATGGCGACAGCCCCTACCAAAGCTTTTCTGCCTTTGCCGGAAACCCCTACTTTATCGATTTTCGGCTGCTGGCGGCAGATGGCTATCTGACCGCCGAAGAGATCCCCGCCGCGCAGCCGGTGGACACCGTTGACTACGGTGCACTGTACAATCAGCGCCCGGTGCTGCTGAAAAAGGCTGCTGACCGGCTGCTGGCAACCCCCTCCCCTGCTTACGAGGCCTTCTGCACCGCGCAGAGCTTCTGGCTGGAGGACTACGCCCTGTTCATGGCCGTAAAGGCAGAGCAGGGGCAGGCAGGCCTTGCCGACTGGCCGGACGCCCTGCGCTGCCGGGAGCCGGAGGTCATTGCCGCCGCAAAGGCACGGTTGGCAGACCAGATCAGCTACCACAAGGCGGTGCAGTTCTTCTTCTACACCCAGTGGAACGCGCTGAAGGCCTATGCCAACCGCAAAGGTGTCCTGCTGGTGGGCGATATCCCCATCTACGTCAGCCCGGATTCCAGTGACCTGTGGACCCACCCGGAGCTGTTTCAGACTGATGGACAGATGCACCTGACCCATGTAGCCGGCTGCCCGCCGGATGCCTTTGCGGCAGACGGACAGTTGTGGGGCAACCCGCTGTATGATTGGCCCGCCCACAAGGCCACTGGCTTTGACTGGTGGAAGCGGCGCATGAAGCACGCCACCTCTATCTACGATGTGGTGCGCATTGACCACTTCCGCGGTTTCGAGAGTTACTACTCTATCCCTGCCGAAAACACAACGGCTGCAGGCGGTCGCTGGGAAAAAGGCCCCGACCGGGACTTTATCCACGCCATGCAGCAGGCGCTGGGCGGCGGCAATATCATCGCCGAGGATCTGGGCTACTTGACCCCGGAGGTGAAGGCGATGCTGGCCGAAAGCGGCTACCCGGGCATGAAGATCATGCAGTTTGCCTTCGACAGCCGGGAGTCGGGCAACTACCTGCCCCACACCTACCCCCGCAACAGTGTGGTGTATACAGGCACCCACGATAACGTGACCACCGAGGGTTGGCGCAGCAACGCCAGCGCCGAGGACGTAGCCTACGCCTGCCGGTATCTGCGCTGCACGCCGGAGGAGTTGACCGAAGGCATGATCTGTGCCTGCCTTGCCAGCGTTTCGGATACTGCCATCATCCCGCTGGCAGACTGGCTGCATCTGGGCAGCGAGGCCCGCATCAACACCCCCAGCACACAGGGCGCAAACTGGCGCTGGCGGCTGGCACAGCCCCTGCCCGCTGCATTGGCCGGGCACATCGCCGCGCTGACCACGCTGTATGAGCGCGTGCCGAAAGCACTTTGACCTCGTTTTCCTTTCGTTTGGCAACCTGTAAAACACACAAGGCATCTGCTTTGCCCGCTGCTGCGTTCTGCGCAGCGGGTACGGGCAGATGCCTTTGTTGTTGATCGGCTTTTTCAGCACATTTTTGCTACAACATTTTTTCGCCGTAAAAAAGCAGGAGTTTTGCGCGTTTATGGCGTATTCAGGTCAGTTTTATAACGCATCGTCACAATATATTCACAAATGTATCATGATTTTCAAACCCGCGCTCTCTTGTCATTTTTGTGCAAATATGCTACAATTCAGTTACTAGATGAACTGCCCCTTGGGGAGTTCTGTGTGCGAAAGGAGTTTTCCATCATGGATCATACATATCAGCGCCCGCTGCAGCTGCCCGCCTGCTGCTCTGTGCTCTCTGCCGAGGAGATGACCTATACCGAGGGCGGTGCCCTTTCTATCAACATCACTCCGGAGCAGGTGATGGCCTTTGGCATCAATGCCACGGTAAACCTGCTGGGCATGATGGGCCGCTATGCGTTCCAGGCTGCAGTTTCCGGTATGCAGAATGCCCTGAACGATGGTTTGGGTGTTGGTGATGCAATTGGGCACTACTGGGGCAAGCTGAACACATGGAGCAAGGTTGCCACGATCGGTATGGCTGGTCTGGGCGGTTATTATGCCTATTGTCAGGCACGCAGCATCTATCTCTCCATCAAAAATCTTGTGGACGCCTTTAAGAATACGTACAACGAAATTCAGGCCAAAAAGAAGGCAGAACAGGAGGCCGCCGAGCAGCAGAATTGTCTGCCTACTCTGGTAGCTCTGTGCTGATCTTTCATCGACCCGGAAAGGAGTGTTTTTATTTATGAAAAAGCTTCAGCTGCCCTCTTCCTACGCAGCCCTCTCCCCCGAGGAGCAGTGCGCTGCCTTTGGCGGCAGCGAATTCGGCGATGCTGTCGGCAGCTTTTTTGACAATCTGCACTTCAATGATTTCTTCTGGAACGGTGGGCTGATCTCGTTTTCCTTCACCTTTGTGCCCATGCTACTTTTCCGCGTGATCAAGACAGGTGTGCAGACCGGGATCAAGCTCTCTCAGCAGATCGGCCGCCTGCTTGGCATCACCCGCGAGGCTACCGTCACTGCCGTCCAGTACTTGGATAGTACGCAGCAGCGAAATGACCAGCCGGTCGAAAATTCTCTCCCCCAGCTTTTTTCTCTTCAGTAATAAGCTATAAGAAAGCCGTGCATCCCGGAGCATTCCGGCCATGCACGGCTTTTTGTTTTATTCAGATCACCCGGACTGCACCCTGCTCCCGCAGGCGCAGCACATAGCAGCTGCCCTGCCCGAATACCTGCTCGATGGCTGTATGGTACCGCTCCAGCAGCTGCCCGGGCACATAAGCCTGAATGGTGCCTGCAAAGCCGCCGCCCTGCATCCGCCATGCGCCCTCACTGCCCTGCAGAATGCTCTGGCTCAGAGCCAGCGCTACGGACAGACCCTGATGCCACACATCCGCTGTGCAGTACACATTCTGACACAGCGCAAAGGAAGCCTGTCCGCTCTGCTTCACCAGACCTGCAAACACCGGGAACTGCTTTGCATAAAGCGCATCCCGCTGCGCCAGCGTGCGGGCATTCTCCTCAAAATAATGGATCGCCCGCAGCACTGCACGGTCTCCGCAGCAGCTGCGCAGGACAGGCAGTGCCATCCAGAACGCGTTCTCTTCCACCTGACCCAGCAGCTGCTTGCCGAAGCAGGCGGCCACCTGCTCCATCTCCTGCCGAATCGCCGCAAACTCGCTAGTCAGTTCGCTGTGGCTGCCCCGGGTATCGGTGACGCAGAGGAACATTCCTTCCGGCAGCAGACCGTCTGCATGGAGCTTTTCGATCTTTGGGGTGCGCGGATCGGCAAAATCCGCAAAGATAATGCCGCCCACCGCACTGGTCAGCTGATCCAAAAGACCGCTGGGCTTGCCGAAATAGGTGTTTTCCGCATACTGGCAGATGCCCGCCAGCTCTGCCGGGGTCAGCCCGGTGCTGTATTCCTCGTTCCAGATAGAGGCCATGCCCATCTCAAAGGCCGCCGAGCTGGACAGACCGGAGCCCCGCAGCACATCGCTGGCGGTGTAGGCGTCAAAGCCGCCGATCTGCTTACCCACTGCGCGGAAGCCCTCGGCAATGCCGCGGATCAGGCTGGCCGAATGGGTGCTCTCCCCTGCCTGCGGCTCTGCAGTGGCCAGATCAATGACATCCAGCTTGTTGAACCCCCGGGACTTGACCCGCACATAGCCATCCGTATTGCGGGCCGCCACCGCCACCAGATCCAGCGTGACCGCCGCCGCAAGGCCGTAGCCCCCCTGATGATCCGTGTGGTTGCCGCCCAGCTCTGCCCGCCCGGGTGCAGAGTACACCTGCACCTGCCGCCCGGGGCCGAAATACAGCTCGAACTGCTCCAGCGCAGCCGCATAGCGCCCGCGCTGCCGCTGCAAAACCGCCGGATCCGCCCCATAAAGTGCAGCAAGTACGGCGTCCCAGCTGCCCTGCAGGATCTGTTTTCTGAGTTGTGCACTGGTGGCCATGACAGCTCCTCCCCTCCGGAATAAACGATTCTGCTCTTTTTGCCTATTGTAATGCATTTCGGGCGTTTTTTCAATTTATTTGACCTAAAAATCCAAAATTTGGCGTCAGGTGCAAAGAATAAGATGTACTTTTGTTGAATTTGCAGGGCATTCTATGGTATACTGGGTGCAGAATGTGACAGGACGGAGGTAAAGCTGCCATGCCAGACGTTTATAAGCAATCCTTTAAGCAGAATTACACCAACAACATCGAATTGTCCATCTTCAACTGCGGCTTGGAGCGGTGCGCTCCGGGCCAGACATGGGGACCCGGCATCCGTGACCACTACCTGATCCATCTGGTGGTATCCGGCAAGGGCATCTTCGAGGTGGGCGGCCGCACTTGGGAGGTAAGCGAGGGCGACCTGTTCTTTGCCCGCCCCAGCCAGCTGATCCGCTACACCGCCGACGAGCAGCAGCCGTGGGAGTACAGCTGGGTGGGCTTTAACGGTGCCTGTGCCCACAAGCTGGCCGCGCAGCTGCCCTTTACGGACGATGCCCCCGTGCACCACACCAGCGACCCGGACGGGATGCGGGCAGCGCTGACCAACATTTATTCCTCCCGCGGGCTGCAGCCACAGGACGAGGCCACCATGGTGGGGTATCTGTACCTGTTTATCGCTGCCTTGATGCGGGAGACCAGCGCAGGCAAGCCCCACACGGCCTCCTCCTCCAGCCAGTATGTGCTGAACGCCATCAAGTACATCCAGTTCAACTACTCCCACGACATCTCCATTGACGATGTAGCCAAGAGCGTGGGGGTTTCCCGCAGCCATCTGTACCGGGTGTTCATGTTGAACGTGGGCAAGAGCCCCATCGACTACCTGACCGAGTACCGCATCAACGAGGCCTGCAAGCTGCTGCGCGCCGGCAACCTTTCCATTGCGGAGGTTGCGGTGTCGGTAGGCTTCTTTGACCAGTTCTACTTCTCACGGGTGTTCAAGCGCGCCAAGGGCGTGCCGCCCAGCAAGTATTTTGCCGCCCAGCAGGACGCCGACCCGGCAAGTCCTGCCCAACTGTAACCTGAGCCCATCACACAAGGAGAAACCATGCCTTTACAGAAAAACCAGATCCTGACCCTGCGCATCGAACGCCTTTCCAGCGACGGCAGCGGTGTGGCCCACAGTGCCGATGGCGAGGCCGTATTTGTCCCCGGCACCGCCCCCGGGGACGAAGCACGGGTGCGCATCGTGAAGGACTGCGGCCGGTACGCCTTTGGCATTCTGGACGAGTTGCTCACCCCCTCGCCGGACCGTATCCCGGTGGACTGCCCGGTGGCCGGCCCCTGCGGCGGGTGCAGCCTGCGGCATCTGGATTATGCCGCTGAGCTGCGCGCCAAACAGGAAAGCGTGCTGGATGCCTTCCGCCGCATCGGCGGGCTGGAGGTGCCAGTGCTGGATATTCTGCCTTCTCCAGACGTAGACCGCTACCGCAACAAGGTGCAGTTCCCTGTGGGCATAGACAAGAACGGCGTGCCCTGCATCGGCTTTTACGCAGGGCGCACCCACCGCATCGTCCCCTGCCCGGACTGCAAGCTGCAGCCCAGCGTGCTGAACGAGATTGGCAACGCGCTGTGCGCCTTTTTTGCGCGACAAGGCATCCGCCCCTATGATGAACAGAGCGGCAAAGGGCTGGTACGGCATATCTTCCTGCGGCGCGGCGCGCACAGCGGGCAGATCATGGTGTGTCTGGTATGCACCCGGGCAAAGCTGCCCCACGCAGAGCAGCTTTGCACCGTGCTGCGGGGGCAGTTCCCGGCCATCAGCACCATTCTGCTCAACGTCAACGCCAAAAACACCAACGTCATTCTGGGCAGTGAAAATCACATCCTGTACGGCCCGGGCTACATTGAGGACACGCTTTGCGGCGTGCCGGTGCGGTTGGGACCACTGTCCTTCTATCAGGTCAACACGCTTGCCGCCGAGCGGCTGTACGGCGTTGCTGCGCAGTACGCGCAGCTGACCCCGGACGACACGCTGCTGGATCTCTACTGCGGCATGGGCACCATCGGCCTTTCCATGGCCGAGCAATGCAGGGAGCTGATCGGTGTAGAGATCGTGCCGGAGGCCATCGAGAGCGCCAAGGCCAACGCTGCCCGCATGGGCGAGGCTGTAGCAGCCAAGAGCCGCTTTTTCTGTGCCGACGCCGGACAGGCTGCCACCCAGCTGGCCGCCGAAGGTCTGCACCCGGACATCGTAATGCTGGATCCACCCCGCAAGGGCTGCGATGAGGCCACCCTCTCCGCCGTGGTGCGCATGGCACCCCGCCGGGTGGTGTATGTCAGCTGCAACCCCGCCACCGCCGCCCGAGACGCCGCATGGCTGGAGCGGAATGGGTATCACGCAGAAAAGGTGCAGCCGGTGGATCTGTTCCCGAGGACGAAACATTGCGAGACGGTTGTCTTGCTTTCCAAGGGTGAGGTCGACTCGAAAAAGATTCGGGTTGAGTTCTCTTTGGAAGATATGGATATGTCCGAATTTCAGGATGGGGCAACCTATCCGCAGATCAAGGAGTATGTGTTGGAGCATACCGGGTTAAAGGTGTCCAACCTCTATATCTCACAGATTAAACGAAAATGTGGGATTGGGGTTGGTAAGAACTATAATCTGCCGAAGTCCGAGGATTCCAGACAGCCCCAGTGTCCGCAGGAAAAAGAGAAAGCAATCCGAGAAGCATTCAAATATTTTGGGATGATCTAACATCCCGCAAAATGGAGGTTTCTTATGGATAGATTGATTTCTTGTGAGTTTAACATGGATACCGCTTGTGTGGAACTGAAATTTTTAGATGGCAGCATGATTGCCATTGATACCATCGCCGTGGAGAATGAGGTTGCTGACAATATGTATCAACGGTCAGAACTGGATTATCTAATCTACAATGATCCGGTTGGATATGCAGACTTGATCTTGAACGGTGATCCCGAAATTTATCTAAAAACTGTAACTGAATGTAAACCCTTAGATTAAAACTCAGCCCTCTGCCTTTTCCTTGGCAGAGGGCCGTTTTTTGCTTAACAGTTATTGAGCATCCCTTAATTGCTCTACAACACTGCATTTCGCTGCATTGTCATACATCATGCAAGGAATCAGCCACCCCAGCAGAAGAAATACCGGAATTGTCAGCAGGACAGGCAGAATGGTGAATCGATACTCAAAGAACCAGAACATACTGCCCAGCATTTTTCCTGCAAGAGGTCCCACCGCCAGCGACAGAATAAAGGCCGCCGATACGGAGGACATTGCGTAAAACAATCCCTCGTAGATCAGCATGGTTTTGAGCTGCCGGTTCGTCATTCCTACAGCCTGAAGCACAGCAAATTCACGGCGGCGGGAAAGAATACTGGTCATCATGGCGTTGAAGAAATTTAAGAGTCCCACCAGCCCGATGATAGCACAGAGGATACCACCTACCAGAAGGAACATCTGCCGGAACTGAGCAAACTCAGAGCGAGCCGTGGCCTTGCTTTCATACATCAAGGGTGAAAACTCACCGGCAGTGAGCTTCGATAGATATTGCTCTGCTTCGGCCTCGTCTGCGTCGTCTGCTGTGTCGAACAGGTAGAGCATCGGAATGGCCGCACCGCCGCTGTCCCTCTGTGCGGTATCCACAGACAAAACTGTCTCATATCCAATACCACCATAACGATAACTCATGGAATACGGAAGCTCTACCAAGGCGCAGACCGTGTACTCTACATCTCTAGCTCCATACAGTTTTTCCTGAAAGTACTCCTCCGGTGTATCTTCGGTGCGGAGTTCCCCGGTGCGGCTGTCGATATATTTCACATCGTCCGCATAGGTGGCGGTGATCGTGTCTCCCACCTTGGGGTAGTATTCAGGATTGGGCAGATTACCGTAGTCATCTAAGGAAACCGCAATGGCAATAGCGTTATTGTTTGGCTCCAGCATAGGAGAAATATCTCCGTCGAACACTTGCAGCTTGTCAAACAGGCTGTTATCCAGAGCCTCGATTCTGGTATCTCCCATCACCATATCGCCCCGGTGCTCCATGCGGCTCATATGGCTGTCCAACTGCTCAGCACTTTCGTACCTTGCATAGTCCTGCCGCAGAGCATCCTCCGTCATCCAAAGATATACGGGTTTTCGCACAGCATATCCCGTGCCGGAAAGACTGGACTTTGTGTTTGCTGCGATCTCTTCGATCTGTTCCGGCGTGATGAATTCATCCGCCGGGTTGTAACGGAAATAGTCGGGCGTGCTGACGATAAAATCGGCGCAGGTCATGAAGGATACATACTTCTCCATGCTGAAGCCGCCCACAAAGGCACACAGTGCATTGAACAGCGTCACCGACAGTGCCAGAGACACCACCACCAGCACCGTCTTTTTTTTGTTTCGTCCCAGATTGGCAAAGGCCATCTGATGGAGCTTCGCTCCCCGGGTGCTGCGCTGTTTTTTCTTGGTCTGCATCGCATCTGTATATTTGGTAGCCTCCACCGGAGAAACCCTGGCTGCCATTTTCCCGGGCTTGGAGCAGGACAAAAGCACCGTCAGCAGGGCAAACAGCACGGAGCCAACAAAGATCACAGGCGAAGTGCTGATGGTGGTGATGCCCGCATCCAACTGGGTGGAGCGCAAGACAACAGGCACCAGAACAGCGCCAATGCCATAGCCCAACAGCAGCCCCGCCGGAATGCCAATCAGACAAAGCAGAAGTGCCTGCTGGCGAATGATGCGTTTGAGCTGCCGGGGCGTTGTGCCAATGGTTTTCAGAAGCCCGTAAAACCGGATATCCCCCGCAACAGAGATCTGGAAAATGTTATAGATGATAAGATACCCGGTGAAAATCACCAGCAGCAAAAAAGCTGCTATGGCGATCACAAGTTCCGGATCGAGATGCGACTCCAGCTGGGATGAGGTATATCCCCAGTTGACGCCGATCCGGACGCTGTTGGGATCGGTATAGCTGTCCCATGTGTAGCCGAGATCGGTATCCACCTGCTCCATCTGCCCTTGAATGTTTGTACTGGAAGCCATCATGACATTCAGGTCAGTGCGGAAGGGCTGTAAACCTGTTTTCACTGCCTGCGCTTCGATGTCATCTGCGTAATCACGGCTGATGTTGATGTAATGAACAGGCATTAGTTCATCATAGTCCCAATAGCCCACCAGCGTAAAGGTATCTGTTACAGTAAAGGCGGTTTGATCCTTGTCCGTAATGGAATAGGAAACCGTGACCTCGGCGCCCAGCTCCGGCGTTACGCCAAGCAGCTGCAACGCTGCCGTATCCATGGCTACCTCTTTGCCGCTTTCGGGCATCCGTCCGGTAGTAGGGGTTGCATAGCTCCATTTAGTGCAGTTGGCATCCATGTAGCTGATCTCTGCAGGGGTTTTGGAAAAGACACCATCCACCGTGATGCCGATCACCTTCCGTGCCCCCGCAGACTTTACCTTCGGGTGGGCGGCGATACGTTCCGCCTGCTCGGGGGAAACATCCTTAAAGGTGCCGTGTGCATAGCCGCCTACCTGCCGAAACTGGTAGGTTTCATAGCTGGCGTTCAACGACAAGACAATGGTGAACATGGACGTAAATAGCAGCGTTGTCAGCGCAATGGCAAAAATGGCGATCAGATTGCGGCGACGGTTCGCATAAAGAGATTTTAAGCTGAGCTTTCGAATACATTTTCTGTTTTTGACATTCATCGTAGCCACCTCCCGTTAGTTCTGGGAGACGATCCGACCATCTTCGATACGGATAATGCGGTCTGCCATCTGCGCAATTTCTTCGTTGTGAGTGATCATTACGATTGTCTGGGCGAACTTTTGACTGGTGACTTTCAAAAGGCTCAATACATCCTGGCTGGTTTTGGAATCCAGATTGCCGGTGGGTTCATCTGCCAGAATGATAGCGGGTGCTGCCGCCAGCGCACGGGCAATGGCTACTCGCTGCTGTTGACCGCCTGAGAGCTGATTGGGCAGCGCATCCAGACGGTCATCTAGCCCAAGGGTCTGTACAATCTGCTGTACGAAATCCTTATTGACCTTGCCACCGTCCAGCTCAATGGGTAGAA
>ENA-OYWH01001199-OYWH01001199.1-human-gut-metagenome-genome-assembly--contig:-NODE-1199-length-12037-cov-9.604490_pt1 | contig 12037 bp, 8 predicted proteins | sample MGYA00244168_ERZ653393 | MGnify/ENA primary metagenome ERZ653393 (study PRJEB26926, sample SAMN06165164) | human gut metagenome | biome: ENVO:00009003; feature: ENVO:2100002; material: ENVO:00002003...
CCAACAATGCGCGGCCCGTGATAACGGGGGCCTGCCGTTCCCGCTTACTGGGGCGGATCCACCGCCCATTCAGCCGGAAAGCTCGGAGAGGATCTTCCCACGGACGCCCTGCACTGCCTTGCACCAAACCGGCAGCTCTCTGCAGCATTCTTTCCGGGTACTCTTTCTCGTCATAGCCGAATATTTCACTGCCACGGAGTATACTCTCCTCAGGGGCTGAAGTCAAGGGATATGACCCGTCTGTTTTTTCATCTGGTTCATATCATGAATGAAAGCAGCTCATGTGATGACTGTCTCGGCCAGCTTTGCCGGGTGTGGATCCTTTATAAAAAAAGTGAAGTGACCGCTGGCCACTTCACCTTTTTGTGTCTCGTGTATTTTTGCTGTTACAGGATGCGCACCCGGATGACGGCGGGGATGCTGCTCAGCTTCTCGCTCAGGCGGGCATCCACGGCACCGGTGGCATCCAGCATGGTGTAGGCCATGTTCTTTTTGCTCTTGTTCACCATGTTTTCGATGTTCAGACCCGCTTCGGTGGTCAGGGCGGTGATCTGGCTGATCATGCCCGGCTCGTTCTTGTGGATGATGCAGATGCGCTTGCCGCCGGCGCGGGGCTGATGCACCTCCGGCAGGTTGACCGAGTGGGTAATGTTGCCGTTGCGCAGGTAATCGCTCAGCTCCTGCGCCGCCATGATGGCGCAGTTGTCCTCGGCTTCCGGGGTGGAAGCGCCAAGGTGCGGAGTGCACACGATGCCGGGACGGCCCAGAATGTCTTCGGAGGGGAAGTCGGTCATGTAGCCGGACACCTTGCCGCTGTCCATGGCCTCCAGCAGGGCGGCGGTGTTCACCAGCTCGCCGCGGGCGTAGTTCAAAATCTTGACGCCGTCCTTGCACAGGGCAAGGGTCTGGGCGTTGATGGTGTCCCTAGTGGTGGGCAGGTAGGGCACATGGATGGTGATGTAGTCGCACAGGGGCAGCATATCGTTCAGGTTTACGCAGTGGTGCACCTGACTGCTCAGGTTCCATGCAGCTTCAATGGAGATGTAGGGGTCGTAGCCGTAGACCTCCATGCCCAGCTCGATGGCGCAGTTTGCCACCCGGGAGCCGATGGCACCCAGACCGATGACGCCAAGGGTCTTGCCCTTGATCTCGTTGCCCACGAACTGCTTTTTTCCCTTTTCCACGCTCTTGGACATGGCCGGGTCACCGGCCAGACCCTGACACCACTGGGCGGCGGCGGCCACGTTGCGGCTGCCTGCAATGAGCATCCCGATGACCAGCTCCGCCACGGCGTTGGCGTTGGCACCCGGGGTGTTGAACACCACGATGCCCTGCTCGCTGCAGCGCTCCAGCGGGATGTTGTTCACACCCGCACCGGCGCGGGCGATAGCCAGCAGGTTATCGTTGAAGGTGGTGTTCAAAAGGTCGGCGCTGCGCACCAGAATACCGTCCGGGGCGTCGGCATCCACCGTGACATCAAACTGGTTCTTGGGCAGCTTTGCCAGCCCCACCGGGCTGATGGCGTTGAGCGTTTTAATGGTGTACATATCTGAAACCCCTCTTTATACATTCTCTTTGCGGAACTTCTCCATGAAGTCCACCAGCTTGTCCACACCCTCGGCAGGCATGGCGTTATAGATGGAAGCGCGCATACCGCCTACCAGACGGTGACCCTTCAGGTTCACAAAGCCCGCCTCGGCGGCTTCGGCGCAGAACTTTTTGTCCATGTCCGGGTTGGGGCTGGTGAAGGTGACGTTCATGGTGCTGCGGTAGCGGTGCTCCACAGGGTTCGTGAAGAACTCCTGCCCGTCCAGATAATCGTACAGCACCTTGGCCTTGGCTTCGTTGATCTTTTGCATATTGGCCAGACCGCCGATGTCGTTTTCCAAATACTTCAGCACCAGACCGGTCATGTAGATGCACCAGCACGGCGGGGTGTTGTACATGCTGTCCTTCGCCAGCAGGGTGGTGTAGTTCATCATGGTGGGAACGTTGTCTGCGGCGTGACCCAGCAGGTCATCCCGGATGATGGCAATAGCCATACCGGCGGGGGCTACGTTCTTCTGCACGCCAAAGTAGATGCAGCCGTACTTGCTGACGTCCACGGGCTTGGAAAGGATCATGGAGCTCATATCTGCCACCAGCGGCACGCCCTCCACCTGCGGCAGCTCCACATACTGGGTGCCGAAGATGGTGTTGTTCTGGCAGATGTGGATGTAGCTGGCGTCCTTGTCGTAGTCGATGGCGTTTACATCCGGGATATAAGTGAAGTTTTTATCCTTGCTGGACGCTACGATCTTGGCTTCACCAAACTTGGCGGCCTCCTTGGCAGCCAGACCCGAGAAGTTGCCGGACACGATGTAGTCTGCCTTGCCGGTGGTCATAAAGTTCAGCGGCACCATGGCGAACTGCTGGGTAGCACCGCCCTGAAAGAAGCCCACCTTGTAGTTGTCGGGAATGTTCATCACCCGGCGCAGGGAAGCCTCGGTGTCCTTGATGATGGCATCGAACCACTTGCTGCGGTGGCTCATCTCCATCACGCTCTGACCGCTGTCGCCGTATTCCAGCAGCTCGGCCTGCGCCTGCCGCAGCACCTTTTCGGGCAGCATGCTGGGGCCTGCGCTGAAGTTATATACTCGTGCCATAATGAACCTCTCCTTTTCCTGTGATACACCTATTACGCAGCACCGCCGTTTTTGCGGTGCGTTTGTTGCTTTCCGTAGCCGTAGTATACCGGTTTTCCCATGCTGAAAACAAGAGCATCTTTGCACAAAGATATGGCCCCTGCACCCCGCCTGAGGGCACAAAGCATACAAATGTGCGCCATGCGGAGACAAAATATAAGACAAATGTAAAAGACATGTGCTATCCCTTGGTTTCATGCGGATTTTCCACTCTTGCGCCTTTGGCAGAAATGCGGTATACTGGAAATACTAAGACAAATGTAAAAGAAAAACGAAGCCCAAACTGTGAAAGTGCGTTTGGAGCGGCCCGCAGGCCGCGACAAACGCGAAATAAAATAGTCATTCCGCTGAAAATGGTCAGAGCGAAGCGGAGACCATTCTAAATCGCCCCACCGCAAAAAACGATGACTAAGGGGAATTGAATCATTCAAGGAGGTACAACAGATGTACGGCTTACCAGATACCCTGCGGCCGCTTTCGGCGGCGGAAGAACAGGTGATGCTTGCGGTGTGGGCGTGCCCGGGCGCGGCGGCGCGGCGGGACATCAGCCAGAAGCTCAAGGCCACCGGCTGGGCAGCAGCCACGGTGCTGAATTTTCTCTACCGGTTGGAGGAAAAAGGCTGGGTCAGGTCGGCAAAACAGGGCAACTGCAACGTGTATGTGCCGCTGGTCACCCGGCGGGCTTACGGCGTGTACTGTATGCGGCAGCGGCTGGATACCCTGTTTGACGGCGACCTTGCCGCCGCCGTCCATGCGCTGGTAAGCGAGAGCGGCTGCTCCCAGAGCGCCTTGGAGCAGGCCATCCGGGTGTTGGAGGAGAAGCATCAGGAGACCGAGGAGTACGATTTGTACGACCCCTACGGCTGAATTGTTTCATATTTTTTTACAAAATGTTGGTTGACAGCGAAATATCCGTTCTGTAATATAAAAGCTATTAAAAAATGAGAAACTGATATGGACGAACAGGAAAGGAGCAGTCAGACACATGGATCATTTGCAGAATGTATTAAGCTACTTCGACCAGCAGCAGCCCCTTTGCGCAGAGCATGACCGCATCCCCAAGGACCTCTACCGGGAGTTCGGGGTCAAGGCCGGTTTACGCGACGAGACCGGCAAGGGCGTACTGGCAGGTCTGACCAACATCTCGGACATCCGGGCGTTCCAGTATGTGGACGGGGTCAAGCACCCGGCAGACGGTCAGCTGCTGTACCGCGGCTATGACGTAAAAGACCTCATCAACGGCAGCCGCGGCAGCCGCTTTGCCTTTGAGGAGGCGGGATATCTGCTGCTGTTTGGTCAGCTGCCCACCCCGGAGCAGCTGGAACAGTTCTGCGCGGTGCTGGGCGAGTGCCGCACCATGCCCACCAACTTTACCCGCGATGTCATTATGAAGGCACCCAGCCACGATATCATGAACAGCATGGCGCGCAGCGTGCTGACGCTGGCTTCCTACGACCCCAAGGCGGCAGATTTGGACACCGCCAACGTGCTGCGCCAGAGCATCCAGCTGGCGGGCATCTTCCCCATGCTGGCGGTATACAGCTACCACGCCTATAATCACTACGAAAAAGACGCCAGTATGTATATCCACCGCCCGGACCCCAGCCTTTCCACCGCAGAGAATTTTTTGCGGATGCTGCGCCCGGATATGCAGTACACCCCGCTGGAAGCCCGCGTACTGGACGTGGCGCTGCTGCTGCACGCCGAGCACGGCGGCGGCAACAACTCCACCTTTACCACCCGCGTGGTCACCTCCTCCGGCACCGACACCTACTCGGCCATGGCGGCGGCGCTGTGCTCCCTCAAGGGCCCGCGCCACGGCGGTGCAAACCTGATGGTCATGCACATGATGCAGAACATCCGGGACAACCTCCACGACCTTGAGGACGACGAGGAGCTGGAAGCCTACCTGAAAAAGCTGCTCCACGGTGAGGCCTTTGACCGCAAGGGTCTGATCTATGGTATGGGTCACGCCGTCTACTCCCTCAGCGACCCGCGCGAGGTGGTGTTCAAGGGCTATGTGGAGCAGCTTGCCCACGAAAAGGGCCGGGACAAGGATCTTTCCCTCTACACCCGTATCGAGCGCATGGCACCCCAGCTGATCGCGCAGGAGCGCAAGATCTTCAAGGGCGTCAGCCCCAATGTGGACTTTTACAGCGGTTTTGTGTACGAGATGCTGGGCATCCCCATGGAGCTGTACACCCCGCTGTTTGCCGTGGCGCGCGTCATGGGCTGGAGCGCCCACCGCATCGAGGAGCTGCTCAGCGCCAACAAGATCATCCGCCCGGCCTACAAGAGCCTTGGCGGCACCCACGATTATATCCCGCGCAGCCAGCGGGCATAAAGGGAGGGCATCAGTATGGAAGAGTTACAGCAGCATCAGGGGGAATGGTTCTTCCTCCACGAGCTCAACGTGGATAAGGTGTTCAGCACCATCCAGCGGGCAGATTATCTCATCCTGTATTATATCAAGGTAGAACAGGAGGCACATCCCGGCGAAAAGATCTATCTTGCCGACCTTGCCGCCGCCATGGGGCTGCGGGTGACCGAGCTTTCCAAGGGCATCGAGAAGCTGCAGGACAGCGGCTTTGTGACGTGGAAAACCGACCGTGAGGCCGGGCGCACCTATGTGGAGCTTTCCAGCAAGGCGGTGGAACTGATGGCGGAGGAGCAGGCGCTTTTGCAGCGCTGCTACCGCCGGATGCGCGCCGAGCTTGGAGACGAAGAGTTGCGCCGCGCTGCTGCCACCATGCAGCGCGCCACCGCTATCCTGAAGGAAGAGCGGGAGAAGGAGTTCCCGGCAGCGCAGTAACAGCCTTTAGAAAACGATTGGGAATGCGTGCCGCGTTGCTCTGCGCATAAATAGCGGAAAATAGACTTTTAATTTGGGGTTCTGAAAAGCCTGCGGGCTTTTCAGAACCCCTTTTTCACGGGGAGGAGTTTGGGAACGAACTCCCTCAGGCATCCTCAAGGGGCTGCCCTGTGTAAAAAGAAACACCGGAGCATCCGCAGACACTCCGGTATTTTGAAAGCAAAGCTTTATTTGATGCAGCTTGCGCAGGGGGTATAGCCTGCGGCAATGGCTTCGTCATAGCTGGAAAAGAGGATCTGGTTCTTTTCCGCAGGCAGGTTGGCGCAGGTGGGCAGGTGGAACTTTTTGCTGTTCACGTTGCCGATGTAAGCCTGCTGCGCGGTGCTGGAAGCCGACGGGTCGGTGGGGTTCAGCTGGCTGTCCGGCACAAAGTGCTCGGTGCCCACGGTGAAGTTCTGGCCGTCGCTGCCGATGGTGATGGTGCCCTGCAGGTCGGTGCGGTAGACGTCCACCTTTGCGTCCCGCAGAATGCTTAACGTCTCCTCGTGGGGGTGGCCGTACTTGTTGCCCGTGCCGCAGGAGATGACGCCCATTTCCGGCAGAACAGCGTTCAGAAACAGGTATCCGGTGCTGGTGCTGGAGCCGTGGTGCCCTACCTGTAAAACATCGGCCTTCAGGTTGGCACCGCTGTTCACAAGGTCGGTCTCGGCGGTCTTTTCCATGTCACCGGTCAGCAGAAAGCTGGTGCTGCCGTAGTCGATGCGCAGCACCAGAGAGGTGTTGTTGGTCTCGCTGTACTGCGTTACCGGGCCCAGCAGGGTAACGGTGGCGCTGCCCAGCGGCCAGACGGTGCCCACGGAGGGCACTTCCAGCTGCAAGCCCTGCTGCTGGGTGTATTTGACAAAATCGTTGAAGCATTTGGTGCTGCTCTCGGTCACCGGGCTGTAAGCGTGCCCCGCCGGGAACTTTGCCATTACGGCGGCAAGTCCGCCTACATGGTCCTCGTGGGCATGGGAGCAGAACACATATTGCAGCTGCTCCACCCCCTGCTTTTGCAGGTAGGAGACCACCAGACTGCCGTCGTCCACGTTGCCGCCATCGTAGAGCATGAACTGTCCGTCACACTCCACCAATACGCTCAGCGCCTGTCCTACGTCAATGAAGTGCATCTCAAAGGGCTGACTTGACCCGGTGGAGGGCTTGACGGTGTGTCCGCCGCTGCCGGGCAGGCTGTCACAGGCGGTAAGCCCCAGCGCCAGCACAGCGGCCAGCGCCAGCGCAGCCAGCCGCAGGAACAGGCGGCGGGGGAACAGGGTTACTTTTTCTTCTTTCCGGTTTTCCACGTTGCGTTCTCTTTCTGTTGATTATTCTTGGGTTTATGGCCGGGCGCAGAGTTGGGCGCAAAGCGCGCGCCCGGGCTGGGCTGACGGCCTGCCGGGGCGGCAGCGCGGGCATTTTTGCCGGTGCTGCGTCCCTTCTGGTTGGGATGTACGGTATAAGTGCCGTCGTTGTGGATGGTCACCTCGGCGCTCTCTGCCCGGCGGGCGGTGCGCTGCACGGCGCGGCGGCCGACGGCGGGCACCAGCAGGGGGATCAGGTCCTCCCGGTGGGTCAGCTGCAAGGCCTTGACCACCTTTTCGGCGTTGCGGGGTTCGTAGTATTGCAGCAGTGCGCGCTGCAACGCCTTGCCCTCGGGGGTCTTTTCCACAAACACCGGCTTGAGGGTGTAGGGGTCAAGGCCGGTGTAGAACATACAGGTGCTCACGGTGCCGGGGGTGGGGTAGAAGTCCTGCACCTGCTCCGGGCGCATGTGGTTCTTATAAAGGTACTCGGCCAGATAGACCGCGTCCTTCAGAGTACTGCCCGGGTGGCTGGACATGAGGTAGGGCACCAGATACTGCTTTTTGCCTGCCTTCTTGCTCAGCTCGTAGAACTTATCCTTGAACTTGTTGAAGGTCTCGATGGGGGGCTTGCCCATGTAGGCAAGGGTGTTGGGGGCGCAGTGCTCCGGGGCGACCTTCAACTGGCCGGACACATGGTACTCCACCAGCTCTTTGAAGAAGGTATCGTCCGGGTCAGCCATCAGGTAGTCGAACCGGATGCCGCTGCGGATGAACACCTTTTTCACGCCCGGCAGTTCCCGCACCCGGCGCAGAATTTTAAGGTAGTCGCTGTGATCCACGATCATGTGGGAGCAGGTGGTGGGGGCAAGGCAATGCTTGCCGCCGGTACACATCCCGCGCAGCATCTGCTCGCGGCAGGAGGGAAAGCGGAAGTTTGCGGTGGGGCCGCCCACATCGTGGATGTAGCCCTTGAAATCCGGCTCGTGGGTCATGCGTTCGGCTTCCTCCACGATGCTGTCGGCGCTGCGGCTGGTGACCCGCCGCCCCTGATGCAGCTGGATGGCGCAGAAGTTACAGCCGCCGAAGCAGCCGCGGTTCTGGATGATGGAGAACTGCACCTCGCGGATGGCGGGCACGCCGCCCATGCTCTCGTAGATGGGGTGGTAGCGGCGGGTGTAGGGCAGGGCGTACACCTTGTCCAGTTCTCCGCGCACCAGCGGCTTTGCGGGGATGTTCTGCACCAGATACTTTTCGCTCTGCTTCTGCACGATGATCTGGCCGCTGACCACGTCCTGATTGTCCATCTGGATGCGGCAGGCCTTGGCGTAGGCGGTCTTATCGCTGGCCACCTTTTTAAAACCGGCGCACTCCACATACCGCTGGGGCAGGTGGTCGAAATCGGTCAGGTAGCAGGTGCCGTTCACGTCCGTGATGGTCTCCACCGGCTCCCCGGCGGCCAGACGGCGGGCGATCTCCACGGTCTGGTGCTCGCCCATGCCAAAGCTGATGAGATCCGCGCCGGAGTCCTCGGCGATGCTGGGCAGCACGGTGTCCAGCCAGTAATCGTAGTGGGCAAACCGGCGCAGGCTGGCCTCCAGACCGCCTAAGATCACCGGCAGATCGGGGTAGGCCTGCTTGGCAAGTTTTGTGTACACGGTGGCGCTGCGGTCCGGGCGGGCACCGGCCTTGCCGCCGGGGGAGTATTCGTCCTCGGCGCGGGGAATTTTTGCCACGGAATAGTGGCTGACCATGCTGTCCACATTGCCGCCGCCGATGAAAAAGCCGTACTTGGGCTTGCCGAACCGCTTGAAGTCCTCGCAGTCGGTGTAGCGGGGCTGCGCCAGCACGCCCACCTTGTAGCCCTCGGCCTCCAGCAGGCGGCTGATGATGGCGGTGCCAAAGCTGGGGTGGTCCACATAGGCGTCACCGCCCACCACCACAAAGTCCAGCTGCTCCCAGCCCCGGGCTTCCATGTCCGCCCGGCTGATGGGAAGAAATTCGGTGTAGATCTGGGGAGTAGAATGTTCCATAATGCTCCTTTATTATTCCTCCGGTTGGTTCATCTGCATTTCCAGCCACTGCTGGCGGCTGATGAGCACGGCGCGGGGCTTTGCGCCCTCGTAGGGGCCAATGATGCTCTTTTGCTCCATCTCGTCCATGATGCGGGCGGCGCGGGCGTAGCCCAGCTTGCAGCGGCGCTGCAACAGGCTGGTGGAGGCCTGACCGGCGTCGATGACCACATCCACGGCCTGCTTGAACATGGGGTCGGAGCCTGCGTCCTCTTCGGCGTCGGCACCGCCGCCCTTTTTGCCGTCCTGAATGGCGTGCTTTTCCATGGCCTCGATCATGGCCTCGTCGTACTGCACGGTGGCGCTGGATTTGATAAAGTCCAGCACACGGCTGATCTCCTCATCCCGCACGAAGGTGCCCTGGATACGGGTGGGCTTGGGTGCGCCCACGGGCATAAAGAGCATATCGCCCTGACCCAGCAGCTTTTCTGCACCGGCACCGTCCAGAATGGTGCGGCTGTCCACCTGACTGGACACCGCAAAGGCGATGCGGCTGGGGATGTTGGCCTTGATCAGGCCGGTGATCACGTCCACGCTGGGGCGCTGGGTGGCAACGATCAGGTGCATACCGGCGGCACGGGCTTTCTGGGCGATGCGGCAGATGGAATCCTCCACATCCTTGCCCACCACCATCATCAGGTCGGCCAACTCGTCGATGATAATGGCGATGTAGGGCATCTTTTCCAGCTCCGGCTGCTCGGCAGCCAGCTTGTTGAAGGACTTGATATCGCGCACATTGTTCTCCGCAAACAGGCGGTAGCGGCGCTCCATCTCCTGCACCGCGCTGCCCAGTGCACCGGCGGCCTTGCGGGGCTCGGTGACAACGGGCATCAGCAGGTGGGGGATGCCGTTATACTCGGCCAGCTCCACCACCTTGGGGTCGATGAGCAGCAGCTTCACGTCCTCCGGGCTGGAGCGGAACAGCAGGCTCATGATGATGCTGTTCACACACACGGATTTACCGCTGCCGGTGCTGCCTGCAATGAGCAGATGGGGCATCTTGCACAGGTCTGCCACCTGTGCCACACCGGCAATGTCCTTGCCAAGCGCAATGCCCAGAGGTGAGGTCATGCGCAAAAAGCTCTGGCTCTCGAACACGCTGCGGATATACACCGGGGTCTTTTTGTGGTTGGGCACCTCAATGCCCACGGCAGGCTTGCCGGGGATGGGCGCTTCCATACGCACGTCCGCCACCGCAAGGTTCAGGGCGATATCGTCTGCCAGCGAGGTGATGCGGCTGATCTTGACACCCGCCATGGGCTGCACCTCGTACCGGGTGACGGAGGGGCCCCGGGAGATATCCAGCACACGGGTGCGCACGCCAAAGCTTTCCAGCGTATCCACCAGCTTCTGGGCGTTGGCTTTCAGCTCTTCCTGCGCGCCGGGGTCGGTCTCGTCCTGCGATTTTTCAAACAGCTCAATGGGCGGATACTGGTACTGATAAGTATCCACCGGTTCGGTCTCGTCCACAGGGGCCGCTGCCGCGGCCTGCTCGGAAGCGGCAGGCTTTTCCATTGCCGCTGCCACCAGCGTGCTGATATCCTTTTCCTCCACCGGTTCGCTGGTAATGCTGATCCAGCCGTCCTCGTCGGGTGTGCCGCGCATGGCAACGGCGTTTTCGGCGCTCACCCGGGCGGGTGCCGCCGGGACTGCGGGCTGGATGGGCACGGCGGGCATCTCCGGCGTGACTGCCGCTGCCGGGCTTTCCGGCTGGGCCGTCGGCATTGCCGGGGTCATGACCGGAGTATCAAAGCTTTCCGCTGCCGCAGGCTGCACCGGCTGTGCAGCTTTTGCAAAGAAATCGGATGCATCGGTCTCCACCGCGTCCTGTACGATGGGCTGCGGGGCAGGTCTGGGGGCCGGACGCAGCGGGTTCTGCCCAAAGGTGCCGCCCGGGCCCACGATGAGCGGCTCGATGGGTTCGCTGCCGCCCTCCTTCACCTCAGTGTGGTCGGGGCCAAGGTCTACGTCAAAGGAAGCCCTGGGCCGGGATACCCGTACCTGCACCGGCGTGATGGCCGGGGCGGCAGGCTCCGGCTGGGCAAGCGGCTGGCCGGAAGTATCTGCGGGCGGCTCCGGCTGCGGGGCGGCCTCCGGCTCCTCCGCCTCCATCTCTTCGGTCACCTTGTGGCCCCAGTGGCGGATGCCGTTCAACCAGTCCGGCATACCGATGCGGAAAGCCGGAGTTTCCATCTCCTCTTCGGCATCTTCCTCATCCCGGTATTCATCTTCTGCTTCGTCGTAGTCTTCCTCAGCCTCGGCTTCTGCCGCGCGGGCAGCGGCACGTTCAGCGCGGCGGGCTGCGCTCTGCTGCGCCATGGCCGCACCCTTTGCGTGCACGCCGCCAAACGCAGCGCACAGCCATTGCCACACCTCTGCCGGGGTCAGATCAAAAATGTACAGGCTGACACACAGTGCCAGCACGATCATGATAAGGGTTGCCGCAGGCCGTCCGCACAGCAGCAGCAGGCTGCCGCCCAGCAGTGCGCCCAACGCACCGCCGCCGATCCATGCATTCACGCCGTTTGCGTAGCAGGCAGCTGTCATCTGGAATGCCGACATGCCCTGCGGCTGGATATCGGAAAAAACGATCACCGTGCCGCAGGCAAACACCAGCCCCAGAACCAGCTTGAAGATCTTGGGCAGAAGGTCTTCGCCCCGGGTATACTGCACAGCGAGGCAGCACACTGCCGCGCCCAGTACAAAGCTGCCGCAGCCAAAAAGTCCGAACAGCACATCGTGCAGGGCCTTCCATGCCGAATCTCCCTCCACAAAGGCCAGCACCACCAGCAAAAGGCCTGCAAACAGGGTGCCAAGCCCCGCCGGAAGCCGCTGTTCTGCGCGTTTTTTGCGCGATGCTGCGCGCCGTGTTGTCGTTTTACGTTTTTTTGTTGCCATGTTTCTTTGTTCCCCGCGTTTGTAGTAGACACACTATTTGATTTTATTATTGTACCACGCAGGGAAGAAAATGGCAAACCTATTGTTGTACAAAATCGGCCTTCATTTGCGTTCAATCTCTTTATACAACCACGCCAGCGCATCCGAAAGCCCGCCCAGCTCATCAATGAGCTTTTCCTTCACTGTCTCTTATACACATCTCCGAGCCCACGAGACCGTACTAGATCTCGT
>ENA-OYWH01001208-OYWH01001208.1-human-gut-metagenome-genome-assembly--contig:-NODE-1208-length-11955-cov-8.006555_pt1 | contig 11955 bp, 6 predicted proteins | sample MGYA00244168_ERZ653393 | MGnify/ENA primary metagenome ERZ653393 (study PRJEB26926, sample SAMN06165164) | human gut metagenome | biome: ENVO:00009003; feature: ENVO:2100002; material: ENVO:00002003...
CTGTCTTCACTATGCCTATGCGCGGCTCATTGCTCGCGTAACTTTCCATTTACTTCAGTACCACTTTATCCAGATGCCAGATCTCATCCACATACTGCTGGATGGTTCTGTCGGAGGTAAACTTGCCAGAGCAAGCCACGTTCAGGATCGCGCTCTTAGCCCAGTTGTCTTCGTCGCGGTAAGCGGCTTCTACTCTCTTCTGTGCCTCTGCGTAGGACTTGAAGTCCTTGAGGATGAAGTAGGTGTCTGCCTTGGCGGTGCACTGGGTATTCAGCAGAGAGTTGTACAGCGGACGGAACAGTTCGGGATCTCCCGGTGCAAAGGTTCCGTTGATCAGCTGCATCAGTACCTTGCGGACATCCTGATCGTTGTTGAATATCTCCATGGGATCATATCCGCCATGATTCTCATAGTTGATAACTTCCTGTGCGGACAGACCGAAGATGAATGCATTCTCCTCGCCCACTTCTTCTACAATCTCCACATTGGCACCGTCCATGGTTCCCAGAGTCAGGGCACCGTTCAGCATGAACTTCATGTTACCGGTACCGGACGCTTCCTTACTTGCGGTAGAAATCTGCTCGGAGACATCTGCTGCCGCAAAGATGATCTCTGCGTTGGATACGTTGTAGTTCTCGATAAATACAACCTTGATCTTGCCATTGATGGCGGGATCGTTGTTCACCACATCCGCTACGGAGTTGATCAGCTTGATGGTCAGCTTTGCGTTACGGTAACCGGCTGCTGCCTTCGCGCCGAAGATAAAGGTTCTGGGGTAGAAATCCAGTTCCGGATGCTCCTTCAGTTCGTTATACAGGTGCATTACATGCAGAATATTGAGCAGCTGTCTCTTGTACTCATGCAGACGCTTTACCTGTACATCGAAGATGGATCTGGGATCTACTTCGATACCATTGTGCTCTAAAATGTATTTTGCCAGACGTACTTTATTCTGGTACTTAATGTTCATGAATTCCTGCTGTGCCTTTTTGTCATCCGCATATACCTTCAGGCGGGAGATCTGCGGCAGATCGGTGATCCAGTCGTCACCTACGTGAGCCGTTACCCAGTCAGCTAACAGCGGGTTCGCATGCAACAGGAAACGTCTCTGGGTGATACCGTTGGTCTTATTGTTGAAGCGCTCCGGGAACATCTCGTAGAAGTCCTTCAGCTCCTGCTTCTCCAGGATCTCGGTATGCAGTCTTGCCACACCGTTGACAGAGTAGCCGGAGACGATTGCCATATTTGCCATCTTCACCTGTCCGTCGTAGATGATCGCCATCTTACGGATCTTCTCCTGTACATCCACGCCGGGTACATTGCTGTACTTCTGCTGGATATCCAGAACGAATCTGCGGTTGATCTCCTCTACGATCTGGTAGATTCTGGGAAGCAGTCTGGAGAACAGTTCGATGGGCCATTTCTCCAACGCTTCCGCCATAATGGTATGGTTGGTGTAAGCGCAGGTCTTTGTGGTGATCTCCCATGCTTCTTCCCAGGTCAGATAATAATCATCCATCAGCACACGCATCAGCTCTGCGATTGCTACAGTAGGATGGGTATCGTTCAGCTGGAACGTAACCTTCTCATGGAATTTATGGATATCGTCATGCTTTCTCATGTACTTCTCTACAGCTTCCTGTACGGATGCAGAGATGAAGAAGTACTGCTGCTTCAGACGCAGCTCCTTACCTGCATAGTGATTGTCGTTGGGATACAGAACCTCTACGATATTACGTGCCAGGTTCTCCTGCTCTACCGCCTTCTGGTAGTCACCCTTGTCAAAAGAATCCAGCTGGAAGCACTCTACAAGCTCCGCATCCCAGATACGCAGGGTGTTTACAATGCCATTGCCATAACCCACGATGGGGAAATCAAACGGAATTGCCTTAACAGACTGATAACCTTCCTGGGTAAATACATTTCTGCCATTCTCATCGGTGTGTACGCTGACATAACCGCCGAACTTTACGATCTTGGCGTATTCGGGTCTGCGCAATTCAAAAGGATTGCCGTTCATCAGCCAGTTATCGGGAACCTCTACCTGATAACCGTCGCGGATTTCCTGCTTGAACATGCCATAACGATAACGGATACCGCAGCCGTATGCGGGATATCCCAGCGTTGCCAGGGAATCCAGGAAACATGCTGCCAGACGTCCCAGACCACCGTTACCCAGTGCTGCATCCGGCTCCTGGTCTTCGATCAGGTTCAGATCCAGTCCCAGTTCTTCCAAAGCTTCTGCTACGGGCTTATATGCCTTTAAGTTGATCAGGTTATTACCCAGTGCTCTTCCCATCAGGAACTCCATGGACATGTAGTAGACCATCTTGGGATCTTCCTTCTCATATGCCTTCTGGGTCTCCATCCAGTTCTCTACGATACGATCCTTGATCGCATAAGATACTGCCTGGAAGATCTGCTGTGCATCTGCTTCTTCCAGATTCTTACGATACAGGGTGCGCACATTATATTCCACACTTCTCTTGAAGAGCTCCTTGTCGAACTCTTTTGCCTTTACCGGCTTCTCGCTGGCTGCTACTGATTTTTTCACCTGTGTTCTCCTCTCCATTGCCTCTCCGGTACTGTACTCTTCTCAAGATATTCCGCACCGGATAGCGTTATGATTTCATCCATATTCTTAACCAAATATAGGTAATATTATAACAAACTTCCAGGCGCATTCCAACTGTTTTCGTAGGTTTTCGTAAGTTTCGTAAATGTTTTTCCAAAACAGAAAAGATTCCGCGGTCCTCCCCGTTGGGAAAACCACAGAATCTCTTTATTCCGGCATTTTATTGCAGAACTTTTATACTCTCTCCACAGCGATCACTGCGTTCTCGCCATTGATGTTCCATTCCTTGGATACACCATATTCCGCACCGCTTGTCAGTTCGTCTGCCAGAACCTTTCCGCTGATGGCGTCTTTGTTCTTCCGGGCGATCTCGGACAGCCTGTCGTTGCCGTTGATGGATACGCGGATGTGATCAGTCACTTCGAAGCCGCTCTCCTTACGCATGGTCTGGATCTTGCTGATGATCTCGTATACGAAGCCTTCCTCTACCAGTTCCGGTGTCAGGTTGGTATCCAGCACAACGGTCATCTTATTGTCCTCCTGAGATACATAGCCTTCCTTCTGTGCCATGTCGATCAGCAGATCGTCCTTGGTCAGTTCCACAGCCACACCGTCTACATCGAACTTTAATGCGCCGTCTGCATTCAGTTCATCCATGGCTGCGTTGCCGTCCAGTGCAGCCAGGTGCTTCTGGATGCCGCCTAACTGTTTGCCATATTTAGGTCCTACGGTACGCAGCTGAGGCTTGAAGGTATAGGAAGTAAAGTCACGTACGTCATCGGTGAATACCACTTCCTTGACGTTTAACTCATCCTCAATGATCTCCTGGTAGAACTCACTTAAGGTGAAATCTGCCTTGATATACATTCTGCTGATGGGCTGACGGTTCTTGATGGCAGCCTCGTTACGGCACGCACGTCCCATAACGACAGCATCCAGTACATCCTCCATATCCTCTTCCAGCTTCTTGTCGATGTGATCCTTGTTGACTACAGGGAAGTCACACAGATGGATACTCTCGGGAGCGGATGCATCATTGCTTCTTACCAGATTCTGGTAAATATCCTCGGTCATGAAGGGGATCATGGGTGCGGCTGCCTTACAGATGGTCACCAGTGCGGTGTACAGCGTCATGTAGGCATTGATCTTATCCTGCTCCATGCCCTTTGCCCAGAAACGCTCACGGCTGCGTCTTACATACCAGTTACTCATCTCATCGACGAAGTCCTGCAGAGCCTTGGCAGCCTCGGGGATACGGTACTGGTCCAGATTGCTGTCTACTTCTGCAACGGTAGAGTTCAGCTTGGACAGCAGCCACTTATCCATTACGGGCAGTTTGTCGTATTCCAGTGTATATTTGGAAGCGTCAAAATTATCAATATTCGCATACAGTACGAAGAATGCGTAGGTGTTCCACAGAGTACCCATGAACTTACGCTGTCCTTCCTGTACGGCCTTGCCGGAGAATCTCTTCGGCAGCCAGGGTGCGGAACTGGTGTAGAAATACCAACGGATGGCATCTGCACCGTAGGTCTCCAGTGCGTTGAAAGGATCTACCGCATTGCCCTTACTCTTACTCATCTTCTGGCCGTTCTCATCCTGTACGTGGCCCATAACGATAACGTTCTTGTAAGGAGCCTTGTTGAAGAGCAGGGTGGACTCTGCCAAGAGTGAATAGAACCATCCACGGGTCTGATCCACTGCCTCGGAGATAAAGTTGGCAGGGAACTGCTGCTCGAACAGTTCCTTATTCTCAAACGGGTAATGATGCTGCGCGAAAGGCATTGCTCCGGAATCGAACCAGCAGTCGATAACCTCGGGTACACGCTTCATCTGCCTGCCGCACTCGGGGCAGGTAATGGTGATCTCATCGATGTAAGGACGATGGAACTCTACGGTCTTGGCCTTCTCATTGCCGCTCATCTTGTACAGTTCTTCACGGCTGCCGATGGAATGCTGGTGTCCGCATTCGCACTCCCAGATATTTAACGGAGTACCCCAGTAACGGTTACGGGATACGCCCCAGTCCTGAATATTCTCCAGCCAGTTGCCAAAACGGCCTTCACCGATGGAAGCAGGGATCCAGTTGATGGTCTTGTTATTACGTACCAGATCATTCTTCACAGCGGTCATCTTGATGAACCAGGACTCTCTTGCATAGTAGATCAGCGGAGTATCACATCTCCAACAGAAAGGATAATCATGCTCGAACTTCGGTGCATCGAACAGCTTGCCCTCTGCGTCCAGATCCTTTAATACCAGAGGATCTGCATCCTTTACAAATTTACCGGCATAAGGAGTCTCTGCGGTCAGATCACCCTTGCCATCTACGAACTGTACGAAGGGCAGTTCATAGTTGCGTCCGATACGGCTGTCGTCTTCACCGAAAGCAGGAGCGATATGAACGATACCGGTACCATCGGTCATGGTTACATAATCATCGCAGGTCACGAAATGTGCCTTTTTCTTCTGCTTCTCAGCGGCATCTCCTGCACACTTGTACAGAGGCTCATACTCCTTGTACTCCAGATCCTTACCGACATAAGTCTCCTGTACTTCGTAAGCTGCTTTACCCTCTTCTGCCAGGCTGCCCAGTACCTTGTCTGCCAATGCCTTTGCAATATAATAGGTATAACCGTCAGCAGCCTTCACCTTCAGGTAGGTCTCCTCCGGATTCACGCACAGTGCAACGTTGGAAGGAAGGGTCCAGGGAGTGGTGGTCCATGCCAGAAAATATGCATCCTCGCCCTTTACCTTGAAACGTACGATAGCGGAGCGCTCTTTGACTGCCTTATAGCCCTGTGCCACTTCGTGACTGGACAGCGGGGTTCCGCAGCGAGGGCAGTAGGGAACAATCTTGAAGCCCTTGTACAACAGACCCTTGTCCCAGATGGTCTTCAGTGCCCACCACTCGGACTCGATGAAATTGTCATCATAGGTAACATAAGGGTTATCCATGTCCGCCCAGAAACCAACGGTACGGGAGAAATCTTCCCACATTCCCTTATATTTCCAGACGCTCTCTTTACATTTGTCAATGAAAGGTGCCAGACCGTATTCCTCGATCTGCTCCTTACCGTCCAGACCCAGCATCTTCTCGACTTCCAGTTCTACGGGAAGTCCGTGAGTATCCCAGCCGGCCTTACGGGGAACCATATATCCCTTCATGGTACGGTATCTGGGGATCATATCCTTGATGGTACGGGTCTCTACATGACCGATGTGAGGCTTACCGTTAGCGGTAGGCGGTCCATCGTAGAAGGTATAGGTTTCGCCTTCCTTACGATGCTCCATACTTTTTTTGAAAATGTCGTTGTCTTCCCAGAATTTCTCGACTGCTTTCTCGCGGTCTACAAAATTCAGGCTTGTGGGTACCTGCTTGTACATAGTGCGCTTCCTTTCTTTTCTTATTACAGCATCATACTATTCAGCGCCTCATTCACAAAATCGCATCTTCGATGCTTTCCTTTTGTTCATTGAGGCTAGCTCGCCAAAGAAATATTTTCAGAGGTTCTTATGAATGCAAGCATTCAACGATCCTCTGTCAATATTTCATGGCTCTGAATAGTATCAAAAAAGCTCCGTCCCGTAACAGGACGAAGCTCATGCATTCGTTAACCACCTCTTACAACATACTTCCCATATGATTTCACATGTGTAATCTCACAGGAGTGCTATGCTTCCCGGTAACGGCGGGATTCCGTTCAGAACTACTGACCTGGGCTTTTGTTCTGACAGCTCAGAAGTGATTTTCACGATTCCCCTACTCGCACCGGTCTCTCACCATCACCGGCTCGCTTTGCCTTTCTGCGGAAAAGTTACTCTCTTCGTCAATGCATTTTTGATATACCGCTATTATATATCTCATTTTTTTGCGTTGTCAAGCCGGATATGGCATTTCTTTTCTCTTGTGTCATAGCTTTTAAATTTAAACCTTTCTTACCCACACTTTCATCTCTCCTTCCCCTGTATTCCCCCAGTGGGAATAAGGAATTGCTTTTATGGTTGTTTCTTCGATACTTGGCGGATTTGTAGAATATAATGCTATAGAATCCATCGTATGCTCACGGTAACCATTTAGTATTACACTGTTCTCACAATGACTTTCAATTGTTCCAATCATCAATTCCGATAAGTTCTTACCATTATCTGCTTCTTCTAGGCAAAAAACTACCGGTCCTCTCATTACAGCAACTTTCCCTGCATCGTCCTCCACATAGGTATTGGCATATACCAATTGTGCTGTAATTTCAAACTTCAGTTGAACAGTATCTCCATTTTTCCATTTCCTCAAAATGTAAAAATAACCCTGCTCACTCTCTGCCTTAATCCGTAGACCATTAATTCTGATCTCACATGCTGTACTCCATCCTGGATTTCTTAACCTTAATGTAAAATCCTTTTCTTCACCTGAATATGTAATTTCAATTTTTCCATCCGTGAGATATTTTCCTGTGATATTCCATACGCTATCATCCGACATAATAATCTGCCCACATAGATACAAATGGATGGCTATACTATTGGAATCATCCGATATATCATAACTATATTTCTCTAACGAAGTCAAAATACGTGCCACATTCGGAGGACAGCATGCGCATCCAAACCAAGTCACTCTACTCGACCGCACATGTTTCAAATCATATCTCTGATGAACTTTAGCCGGGTTTACTTCAAGAGGATTTACATAAAAATACTGTTTTCCATCTTCGGACATTCCACTTGATATTCCATTGTAAAGTGCTAGTTCCATTACATCTGCATAGTCGCTGTTCAACTCCAACTTAAGCATTCTACGTGCCCACATAAATAATCCAATAGAAGCACAGGTTTCTGCATAAGCTCGATCATTTGGCAGATCATAAGCTATTGAAAAACCTTCGCCATGTTCATCAGAGCCAATCGCTCCTGTAATGTACATTTTTTTAGTAGTTACATCTGCCCAGAGCACTTTTAACGTCTTAAACAGTGTCTCATCATCAAGTGTTTTCGCCAGATCTGCCATACCAGAATAGAGATACATTGCCCGGACTGCATGTCCTACTGCTTCCGTCTGTTCAAGAATAGGCTTATGTGCCTGATGATATTCTAGTGCAAACCATTTATCGTGATACTGTTCTCCGTAACCAGTGTCTTTTAATAGAAAAGAAGGCTGCTTTCCTCTCTCCATCAGGATATATTTCATAAATTCCAAATACTGATTATTTCCAGTATACTGATATAACTTATATAAAGCAAGTTCCAGTTCCGGATGTCCTGGATAAATATGCAATTGATTTTTATTTGGTCCTATTCGATCCATAAACCATTTTATATATCGCTCCATAATATGCAAGAAACGTTCTTCCCCAGTAACCTCCGCATATCCAACCGCTGCTTCCAGTAAATGTCCTGCACAATACATTTCATGTCCATGTGCAATATTTTTTAGCTTTTGATCCGGTTTTTCACAGATATAATAGGTATCCAGATAACCATCTTCCTGCTGCGTCTGTTCTATGAGATCAATCACACTTTCAATTTTCTCCCTAATTTCAGCATTATTATTCACTTTTAAAGAATAGGCTGCTGCTTCTATCCATTTTGCGACATCGCTATCCTGAAACAGCATGCCAACATATTTACCTTTTTTTTGTCCGGACGCAATACGAAAGTTTTCTATTGCATGGCTTCTCGGAATCCCTTCTATTTCATCATTTAAAACCTCATATTGATAAGGTATAATATCATTACACATTTTTGATATAATTGGACTCCAAAAACAGTCCTCAATCTGCATTTGTGAATGCTTCATTATATGATCACCTCTCCTTCAAAAATACTGTCATAGCTCCTTTACTTCTGTTTCCCCACGAATAATACGGCACCAGACAGAGTCTGGCTTCTTCATAATCCGGAGCCTTCACCCCATACAGACCGTCATTCCGTTCTATTGCACGATATCCATCAACAATTAACCTTCCGCCCTCATATCGCATCTTGCCATCTCTTTTTATATACAAAGTATGAAGATCCTGATTATCTGCTTCTTCTGCACAATACACAAGTGGACCGTACGCAACGGCTGTCTTTCCTGTCAAGGAACTTACTTTCAGACTTCCATAAACTTTTTGAGGTTGCATGTCAAAATTGATTTCCAGTATACTCTCTTTACTCCATTCTTCTTTCGCAATTTCCAAATAACCTTTCCGTATTGTCACATTCAACTGTTCACCGTCCATCGAAACATTGTAATGATTACACCAATCTGGAATCCTTACTCTGAAAACACCTTTTTCAGAATCATCTCTTTTCACACGAAATCTCACCTTCCCATTATCCGGATACACAGTTTCCTGCTGTACCTCCCAACCGTCCTTCTGAATACTGCTTCCAATAAATAAATGAACATTTAGTTCATTTCTATCACCGGTATATATATATTTGTTCATTCCCATAAGTAACCGTGCAATATTGGGAGGACAACACGGACAATCAAACCATGTCTGCCGTTTTGACTTCAGATGTGAATAATCCTGTCGCTTTTCACATTTCTTTGGATCAATTTCCAAAGCATTTGTATAAAAAAACTCCGTTCCACTCTCCGACATTCCAACCAAAATCGCATTATATAAGGTTCTCTCCATAATATCACCGTATCTACTGTCTGTTTCTACCAGTAGCATATGATAAGATAAAAGAAAGAGACCAATTGCAGCGCAAGTCTCTCCATACATCAGATCTGTCGGAAGATCATATGGATAAGAAAAGCTTTCTCCATATGCACATGCTCCAATCGCACCTGTTAGATACATTTTCTGAGACACAACACTTTGCCATAGATCACACATATGTACAAACAATTCCTTATCGTCATTCAGTCTCGCTTTATCAACGGCTGCCGTATAATAGTACATTGCTTTAACTGCATGTCCTACTGGCTCGGTTTGTTCCCTGATAGGCAGATGGGACTGCGAATGCTGATAATTATTCTCCTCAAGTTCATAGACCAGATTATTCCGTACCATCTGATTTCTACTCTCTTTCGAAAAGAAATATGGTTTTTTCCCTCGCTCCTCAACAAAATAATCTGCTAATATTTTATATCTTTCTTCATCAGTTTCCTCATATAACCGATAAAGTGACAGCTCGATTTCCGCATGCCCATCATACCCATGAATCTTTCCCTCTTCTAATCCAAAACTATAGTCAATGTAATCAGCATATGCTCTTGCTATTTCAAGCAGCTTTGTATTCTGGATCGTCTGATAGGCCGATACTGCTGCTTCAATAAGATGTCCTGCACAATATAACTGACAAGACTCTTTAAGATAATGCCACCGATCCTGCAAGCCATGAATAATATAGTAAGTATTCAGATATCCATTTTTCTGTTGCGCCCGTCCCAATAAATCAATTGCCTCATCCAAATACGCTTGCATTTCCTTATTTTCATATTGTAAGCTCAAAGAAACTGCTTCCATCCACTTAAATACGTCGCTGTCCTGTGACACTAGACCATAAAAATTGCGATCCGATTCTCCTGCTGCAATCCGGAAGTTTTCAAATGCTCCACTTGGTTCAACACCATCCAGTTCATTATTTAATGCCTTTCGAATATAAGGGATTGTTTTTTCTTTAACTATATTACGCTTTTTATATATTAAGCCATCTGTTATTTTTACTTCTGACATCCTAGTTTCTTTATACATTTTTCTATCCTTTCACTGCACCTGCTGCTACACCACTGATAATGGTTCTCTGTGCAAATAAGTAAAGAATCACAACAGGGATAATTGCCATAAGACCTGAGGCTAACAGCAGATTCCATCTGTTTTGCGTAAACTGGTTATAAAAAGATAATTGTGACAACGGTATAGTATATAACTCCTTTTTGGAAATAAGAATCATAGGAAGCATCAAATCATTCCAATACCGAATAAAATATAATACAGCGACAGTTCCTGTAATCGGTTTTAACAATGGAAAAATTATCCGGAAAAAGAAAGTATATCCACTTGCTCCATCCATATATGCACACTCATCCAGTTCTTTCGGAATAGAATTTACCGCCTGCTTATACATAATTACTGCCAACGAGCAAGAAAAACCTGCATTCAATACCGACACCAAAGTCAAATTATTAGTAATATGAAGATCTGATGCAACAACCGCCAGTGGTATCATAATAACCGGAAACGGAAGCATCATTGCAATCATAAAAACAATGGATGTCATTTCACCAATACGATTATTCATTCTATCCAGCTTGTACCCTGCCATAGCACCCAGTGTAATAACAATAACTCCACTTACAACTGCAAAATAAATCGTATTTCCAAATACTTTAAGATAATTTCCGGTTCTCATGACTTCCTTAAAATTATCAAGATTCCACTCTGCCGGCAATGCAAGAGGTTCCATGACTACCTGCCCAAAAGTTTTAAAGGAATTAATAATTACAAATACCATTGGAAAAAACATGGCAACACATATTAGCCAAAGAACAATGGCAAGAAGCATATTAACTTTTCTTTCTTTTTTCATCCCGCGTCCTCCCTTGTCAGTTTCATCTGAAGGCCAGCGATTATGGTCATAATAATGGTAAGTATAACGGCTAGAGCCGAAGCATATCCCATCCTATGGCTCTTAAATGCTTCATTATAAATATATAAAGATATATTTTCAGAAGCATGACCCGGTCCTCCATTTGTTAAACTCATAATTAACGGAAACATATTAAGGCTTTCAGTGATTGCCAGAAAAATACATACAAACGCTGTTGGTTTCATTAACGGTATTGTAATATAACGAATCATCTTAATACCCGTACAACCGTCAAGTACCGCTGCTTCCAAAGGATCTTGTGGAAGCAACTGTAATCCTGCCAAATAAATAACCATAAAATAGCCTATGCTCTGCCATAGTTTAACAAAAACCACTGAGTATAAGACTAGGCTACTATCGGACAGCCATCCAATATTAAATACCTTCCAACCAGTCAGTGGATACAGGTCTGTCATGAATCTTCCAAGTAAAAATTGCCAAATAAATCCAACCGTTACATTATTAAAGACAAATGGGCAAAATACAATTGCACGCAATATATTTCTGCTTTTTATTTTTGTGTTCAAAGCCAATGCCAAAAGAAAGCCCAATACATTAGCTAACAAAATCATCAATATTACAGACTTTCCAGTAAACAGCATTGAATTATAAAACCATTTATCCTGAAATACATCTACATAATTAGTCAGACCCGTAAATTCTTTTCTTGGATTTATTCCATTGTAATCTGTAAAAGAGTAACCAATTGTCTGAAACAGCGGAAAAATAAAAAACAATATATATCTGTCTCTTATACACATCTCCGAGCCCACGAGACCGTACTAGATCTC
>ENA-OYWH01001219-OYWH01001219.1-human-gut-metagenome-genome-assembly--contig:-NODE-1219-length-11902-cov-4.855406_pt1 | contig 11902 bp, 10 predicted proteins | sample MGYA00244168_ERZ653393 | MGnify/ENA primary metagenome ERZ653393 (study PRJEB26926, sample SAMN06165164) | human gut metagenome | biome: ENVO:00009003; feature: ENVO:2100002; material: ENVO:00002003...
ACGGTCTCGTGGGCTCGGAGATGTGTATAAGAGACAGCTTATCAGGACCATAGAAGCTCAAAGCCGGAGGGGCCTATCAAACCCGAGGAAATGTTTGCAGCCTTTTTCGGAAGAGGAAGCATGCAGGAGGCAGAAAAAAGAAATGCGGCGGGAAGCAAAAGGAAAAAGAGTTAAACAGACGCTGGATGTTCTGATTATTTTATGCGGAGCAGGTGCTGTTTTCCTTGTCTTTAAGGAAATAGGGACATGGCGCTTTGCACCTGCGGTTTATTTTGTCATTGTTATCGGAATGGCAGCGGCGATATATGATCTTTTCCGGCTCAGCGGCAGCAAGAATACGGAAGAGATCATGCCAGAGGCGGAAAGAATACAGGGGATACAAAGGCTGATTCTGCTGGATGAGGAAGGAAAGCCCATTAAATCATGGGACTTGCAGGGAAAGATTTCCCTGATCATCGGAAAAGCCGGGCGGGATCAGGAGCTGGATATTGATCTGTCAGACTGTGAGTACAGCAGCTTTATTGACTTTCAGCATGCTGTGCTGAATTTCTGTCTGGATCAATGGTATGTGGAGGATCTTGGGTCTCAGAACGGTGTAAAAGTAGGAAAGGTGGAAGACGGGGAATGCTACAGGGTGATCCACCGCCCCTGTAAGGTTGTGGCAGGAGATGTTCTTTACATTGCGAATACGAAGCTGCTTTTGACGTAATGTGAAGTAGAGATAAAAAGGATAGGAGATGGGAGAAAATGGGTTTGGCGAAATGTCCGAATGGACACATTTATAACCCCAGACGTTATGGGAAGATCTGCCCGTACTGCAATATGAAAACGCAGGACGAGGCATTTGCGGAAAAACCGCTGGGATTTGAGCCTCCCGTGGAAATACTGGAGGAGACGGTGCGTCCTGTGTGCGGCTGGATCATCTGCATTGAGGGTGCAAAGGTAGGTATGGATTACAAGATTCATGAAGGTAAGAATTTTGTAGGCCGGGGGGATGAAATGGATATCCAGATTCTGGGGGATAATGAGATCAACCGCAGAAATCACGCTATCATTGTATATGATCCTAAGAACCTAAATACCATGATACTTCCGGGAGATTCTTCCGGTATTGCGTACCTGAACGATAAGCCTGTATATGTACCGCTAGAACTGAATCCCTACGATATCATCAATCTGGGGCAGAGCCGTTTTCTGTTTGTTCCTCTGTGCGGAAATAATTTCTCGTGGGGGGATCTGAAATGACGATGGGTATGCAGGCGTTGTCAGGTCTGGGGCTTGTATACATCATTTTGATCTTCTGCCGCTGCATTTTGAAATGGGGAGATGGATCCTGCGGAACTGATAAGCGGCCGGGGATCGGTATTGCGCAGACTACCGGCAGCCGGCAGGTACAGGCGGACGTTGCCCAGATATGGGACAGCAATGCCGGGCTGATGGCGGTCATAGCGGATGGAATCGGCAGTGCCAATACGGGTAAAGTGTGTGCACAGGTGGCAGCGGATGCGATTCTGGACCGTTATGAGCCATATTGCGAGCTAAACGATCCGGTATATTTTTTCAGGACATCGTTTCTGGAGGCAAGCCAGCGTATCCAGAGAACGATAGGAGAGCGCAGAGGCGGTGCCAGCACCGGCGCAGTGTTTATAAATCGCAGCCACCTGTATTATGCGGTGGCAGGAGATATCCGTGTCGCAGTCATGCGGGGCGGGGAGATGATTCCGCTGAGCAAGGGGCAGACGCTGGATGTTCTGGCGGCGCAGGCCTATGAAGACGGTAAAATATCCAGACAGGATACGCTTTGGAGCATGGAGGAGAAAAAGGTCTGGAGTTATCTGGGACAGGATGGCTTCCATGAGATAGAGGTATGTGAAAAGCCTGTGTTGCTAAAGCCGGAAGATAAAGTGTTATTGATGAGCAAAGGGATCTTTGAGGAACTTTCCTGGAGAGAAATAGAGGATATCCTGATCGACACGGATAATTCCCAGAAATCCGCAGACTGCCTGATCCGTGCAGCAGAGCAGAAGGGAAATCCCCAGAGGGACAATGGAAGTGTCATACTGATACAAAGGTTGGAGGCTTAAATGAGACGAATCAATTCTGATTTTCAGACGCTTCATATATCAGAAGAGGGACAGAAGCTCTCTAACCGAGACTATTTCGGTTATGTGGAGATGGATGATTTTGCCTGCTATGTATTGGCGGACAGTCTGGATGACGAACCGGCCGTTAACAGTGCAAGATTGGTAGTAGACAGTATTATCCGTGACTTTACGGAAGCACCCACGATGGGAAAGGGCACTCTCCGGCGATATCTGCTCAGAGCACATACAGAGCTCCTGAAGCAAAGAGCGGGAATGCATTTAAAGGTTGCTGTGGTGGTGGCAGTGACCGACTACCGGACGCTTCGCTATTGTCATGTGGGCAACAGCCGTCTGTACCTGATCCGGAACGCCCGGATTCTGGAACAGACGAAGGACCAGTCGCTGACGCAGAATCTGTTGGAACAGGAACGGATCCTGCTGGATGAGGCCGCAAGGCATGAAGAGCGCAACAATCTTTATTCCTTTCTGGGGGAAAGAGGAAAGCCGGAGATACAGATTTCCCGGAAAAAGAAGCTGGAAGCAGGAGATCTCCTGATACAGCTTACCAGAGGCGTATGGGAACAGTGTGGAGAGCAGGAACTCCTGCGGATCGTCAATGACGCCAAAGAGACAAAGGATATTCTGGATCAGGTGGAAGACTGTATCCTGATGGAGCAGAACAGTAGAAGTATCGACAATTACTCCATGGCTGTGACTGCTGTAAACAAGGTGTATCAGTCTCCGAAAAAACCGGTTTCCGTCAAAAAGGTTCTGATGATCGTCCTGCCTGTTCTGTTGGTGGTGATTACCGTCGGCGTGACCCTGTTTCTGCGGTACCGCAGTATTCAGAACAAAACGCAGTCCCTGTTGCAGTATATGGAAAGCGGTGAGGAGTACCTTGCCTGCAGTAACTTCCAGAAAGTGGCGGAAGAATATGAGGCAGCGAAAAAGCTGGCCGACAGCCTGCATAAGGAGCAGGAATATCGGGAGGCCGATTCCTATACGAAACTGGCAGAGCAGGTGATCTTAGCGGATGAAGCATTGAGCGCAGCGGAATATCAGAAAGCACAGGAACTGTATCTTGCAGCCAGACAGATGGCGGTGGAAAACGGAAATGTGGGACTTTCCTATATTGAGGGACAGCTTAACCGGACGGAAGGGTACATAGAAGTGTTTGATCTGATTGCTCAGGGAGAGAGAAAAGAGGAGTATGACAATCTGACAGGCGCCATTGCACTCTATCAGGAAGCAAAGGAAAAGGCTGCAGCGCTTTACTTCATGGATGGAAAGAAGGAAGCACTGGAGTTACAGATGGCAGCGGAAGAAACGCTGGAAAAGGAACAGTTAGCGGCGGAGAAACGCCTGCAGGAACAGATCGAAGCAGAGGCGGTCAGCCGGGCACTGGATCAGGATCAGAAGACAAATGACCAGCAGAACGCCATAAATATGGAAAATCAGGGAAATGAACTGTTGGCCCAAGGCAGTTATGAAAGTGCCATTACCTTTTATCGTGTGGCCCAGGCCTCCTATAAGCAGCTGGGTCTGACGGAGCTGGCCGACGGAATTGATAAAAAGATGGAAGCTGCCCAGGCCGGAATTGCAGCAAAGGAAGCGCAGGCGGCAGAGGCGGAGAAGCAGAAATCAGAATAAGGATGTGTGGAAGGGGAAACAGATGGGAGAAAGCATGAGCCGGTATACTTATACCCTGAATCCCAGTCAGGGAGTGACGGAGAAACATACCTACAGACAGAGTGAACTGGAAAAGATGACGACATTTCACCTGCGTGAAATATGCAGAAAAGAGCGTCTGGTGGTTTCTTCTGCCAAAAATGACGACAAGGATGGGCTGATCCGTTTGATTATGCGGTTCAGGGGACAGAAGGAATACCGACATATCAGAGAATTCTGTGAAGGTGGAATGGAACGCATACAGGAGTTTTTGAAGCATCAGGTCATCCGTTTTCTGGAGACTCCGGAAGTGGATATACCCGGTACCATTACGATTTTCCATGATACGGAAATGAATGAACTGGACGGCTACCGGATCAAATCTGAGGAAAAGCTTTTCGCCGGAAATCTCCTGCTGGTGGATGAGGCATTTAAAATATATACCTGTTTCTACATAGAGGAAATAGAGGATGTGGCGTATCTGTTTAAGGGAAAAGGGATGCCGGTATGTCCGTTGGAGAAGCATCAGTATTCCATTCTGTATTTCCCGAATGAAGCAATCTCGGAATTTCTGTATGACTGTTATTACGGAAATCACGTCTTCACGCCCGGACATACGGAGGCTGTTCGCATTCCGCTTCTGGATGTTCAGGAAAGACAGATTCCCCAGGCCGATCTGCCGCTGGTGATCGACTTTGGAAGCTCCAATACCACCATGGGAATCTGTCTGCCGGATGGAAGTATGCGGATCGCGACGGCGAAGGGAAAAACGATTATTCCCAGTGTGATCGGTGTGCAGGAAAAAGCGGGCGGAGAAACGGAATTTTTGTTTGGCTATGATGCACAGGAGATGAACAGGCAGAACTACCGGGATGAGGATGCAGCTGTATTTTATGATATCAAGCGGTGGATCAGCGATGCAGACCGGGTGGAGAGCGTCATATTAAAGAGTGGATATAAATACCAGTTTCCGAGAAAAGAGATGCTCCGTGCCTATCTGGATCATCTTCTGGAAATGGCGCGTCAGCAGTTTAAGTGCAGCTTTACCAATATTCAGCTATTGGCACCGATCCGGCAGAAAGAGAAGTTCCGGCGGGTGTTCAAGGAACTGCTTCCGGAATATACCGTGAACTGCGAGCTGGACGAGGGAATGGCCGTATTGTTCCACAGCATTCACAGCATGATCCGGGCAAAGGCATATGAGGAACGCAGATGGTATCACGCCCTTGTGATTGACTGTGGCGGCGGAACCACAGATTTAACTTCCGGGCGGTTCCGGATTGAGAATAACAGGGTGTCCTATATCATTGATCTGGAAACACGCTATGAAAACGGCGACACAAATCTGGGCGGAAATAACCTGACCTACCGTATTCTTCAGCTTTTAAAGCTGCGTCTGACGGAAGAACTGGGATTTCAGACGAAAGAAGCCTTATTCATAGGGGGTGCAGAGGAAGGCAAATCCGCTTACGAGGAACTGGAGAGACGATACCTTCAGGCAGAAAAGTGGCTGCCTACCCGGTTTAAGGAGTATGAGGGCAGGAGCAGGGAGCAGTATTTCTACGTCAAGAATAATTACTACTACCTTTTTGAACTGGCAGAACAGGTGAAAAAGCTGTTTTTTCAAGCCGGATTCTGTTACAGGCTGAAAATATCCACGAATAAGGGAGAGGATCTCTTCTTAGATAAATGGAAGCTTTCCTTCTGTGGAAAAGGAGATGGCGGATCCGCTGCAGAGCAGCTGGAAACGATTTCCGGACCTTTGGAAATCTGTCTGTATTTACATGAAATAGAGGAACTATTGAGACCGGAAATATATGGACTGATGGAGCGTTTTCTCGATCAGAAATTTGAAAAAGGACAGCTTGCGGAATATGAGATGATCAAGCTGACGGGGCAGTCCTGCAAATCGAGACTGTTTCTGGAAGCGCTCAAACAGTATGTTCCGGGAAAGCGGATACAGGGTGTCCGGCGGGACGATGCAGGGACGGAACTGAAAATGTGCTGTCTGGAGGGAGCACTTGCTTACTTTATGAACTGCAAGCTGGGATACATGAAGGTAAACGAGAACTATAGAGTAGGCAGCCTGCCCTATGAGATTATGGCGTATACCCATGAAAAGGAAGAGAAAACCCTGATTAAGAGTCAGGATACGCAGAATGTGATCGGATACATTTCCCGTTTCCACATCGGAAATCAATTGGATCTGTATCTTAATGATGAACAGGGGGAATGGCTCAGGACATACCATTTTGCCTATGACACTTCTAAATTTGAGAAGACTACCCAGAAGGAGATCGACGAGGATTATGCGGGTACGGTGATTCAGGAAGAAACAGATATCATTTTAGAGGGAGAGATGAAGTTCTTTGTATGGGTTTCCAAGGAACGTTGGGGATTTGTGGTGCTGCCCATCCTGAGAGATCAAGAGGAACTATATAAAGGTGCAGAAACCTTCTTCGATTTTGAAGACGATACCTGGGAACTGAATTTCTTTGACGGAAGGAAGTAGGTGTGCATTATGGGGTGGTCAGGTCAGGAAGACGGCATGGACGTAATGAAAGAGATAATCCAGAAGGAGATACAATCCATAAGCAGTCTGGAAGAAAGGGTGATCTTCAAGAATCTGATGGAAGGAGTCTTTTTATCCCTGTATGACACGAATCGGGAGATGTACGAGGGATTGGAGCGCCGCATCAAAGAAGAATTGGACTATGACAAAAACCGCTATTATGTAAAGACAGGCATTGTGGAGAGGGAATTTTTCGATGCCTCCCACCATCTGCTGTCACCAATGGATGAAAGTGATCTGGCAGAAAAACTGTATGATATGAAGGAAATTCTGCGGGCGGTGGAAGAAGAGGGAGCGTTCCGGCTGATGAAAGTCATGTTACGCTGCGATTTTCTGGAACAGCAGAAACTGCTGGCATTGCAGCCTGTGTTTGAAGGCGTCATCGAGACCGAAGAACCGGAGAAGGAATGGAAGGTGGAGATCCGTCTGCGGGAAAATCGGGAGTATCTGAAAAAAATAGAATACCTGTATCTGTTGTTTACCAGAAACGGCATACCCTGGCAGACCGCCAATGCACCCTATCTGTATAAGATGGCGGACATGATCGTGACCGGGCTTCCGGAAGGAATTACCGGCAAAGAGAAAATCAGGCGGGTAACCATCCAGTTTGGAGAATACAGCAGTATGATTCAAGAAGATGTCATTCCGGTATGGAATATTCAGAGACTTGAGCTGGACAGCATCGGTTTCCCCATACCCTGCGGAGACCATCAGAATTATGAACACAGCGTTTCCCTGAAGAAGCATGGAATAAATCATGCATATCTGGTGGAGGATGACAGGAATGTGCAGAGTGTCAGTCAGGAAGGGGAAAGATTACGAATCGTATGTAAAACCGGTGAAGCAAAAAAATGGGGGATTTATCAGATCCGTTCTTCCCAGGAGCAGAAGATAGACCGCTATACCTTTCCCATCATGGGAAACGGCCGGGAAGAAAGCTTTGCAGAGAAATACCAGAGAAAGTGGAACCAGCAGATCAGGACCAAAACAGAGCTGGCGCATTTCATAAAGGGATTCGGGCTGGAGGATTATGTACGTTATCAGGACTGTCAGGTAGAGGACGACTTTCCGGGCAATAGGGAGACATACGCGGTGAACTGCTTTATTCCGGATGAGATCCGGCTCAGATCAACGCAGAAGAAACTGGTTCTCTATTTCCAACCGGGAAAACAGGAGAGGTGGCTGCAGAGAGATATTCTGAGTTTTCTGGTATCTGAGGTACAGCGGATCTATCCGGAATATGACTGTGGGGGAATATTGGTATGAGGTACCTCTGGGAAGTACTATTGGAAGCGAAAAAGGAACAGATTCCGGAAGAGAGACTTCGGTTTGTCCATGCGCCACAGGGCAGCGGGTATATGGAACTGTCCCTGCCCTGTCTCAACCAGACCTGGCTGGGAGAAGAGGAGCAGCCGGAAGACATCAACATAGAGGTGAATACCTATTATCGCTTTTATGACATATTCTGTGAAATGTTTCCACCGGATGAGGCAGAGTTCCCCTCACTGCGGGAAAGTCTGACAAATTTATGCCTGCATATGCTGGCACAGAATGATATCAGGATGGGCATGACAAGGGAAGATTACCACAAGAGACTTCTTGCAAAAGAGATTCTGGACGGAAACTTCGGAGAAATAGCAGGAAACGTATTCCGGTCAATGAGCAGCAAAGAGCAGGAGATATTGCTGGGCGGATGGCTGAACAGCTTCAGGACAGGCAGTGTCCTGCCGGTTTTTCTGGATATGGTTCATGGTCTGGTGGCGGATAGCATCGTCTATCACAACAACGCCTATCCGGATGAGATTCTGATCTATACCGGATGGAAGAGAGAGCGGAACCTGGAGCAGAGGATCCGATTCCTGATCGATACGTTTCTGGACATCCGGTATCGGGTGGAAATCTTTTATGAATATCATTTCGGGATAATCGGAGTAGAGGAGACGATGCGGATCGGGGAGATCGCGATCTGCTGAAGGGAGAGAAAATGTTTCAGAATATTTATCCTGTGTTTGAACCCAAAAGACTTTTAAAAAAAGAGATGTTGGAAAATCTCAGGGATTTTCCCAGAGAGTTGTTCGATTTACAGTATCGAGGTTATAGTGATGGCATTTTGTGGGGATGTGAGATGGAAGGATTTGAAGGCGGATTAAAAATCATGCCCGGAATCCTATATTTCAAAAAAATTCCTTACTTTTTGAAAAAACCTTTTCAAATATCCTGTAAGGCGGAAGGACAACTGACTTACTTAAAGGTTCGTTTTCTTGGAAAAACCAATGGTGTAACACATGAGGAATATCTTTCGCAGATTTATATAGATGAGCAAATGCCGGATTCTAATTGTGAGTTGGAATTGGGTCGTTTTAAGCTTCAGATGGGAGCGAGATTGCGTACTGAATATGTAAATTTTCAGGATTATGCTACGGAATTTGACACTATGGACAGGATACATGTGCCTTATGCAGCATTAGGGCAGCATGGTATATGGCCGCAATTATTAAAATGTTTTGCGAAAGAATTGCAGCATTCTTCTAAACAAGATATGTGGGATCCTGCTTTCTGCCTAAGTTGCTTACAACTTGAGAGAGCAATGCCTTATGAGGCAGTTAGAGCATATTTAAATGCTAGGTTGAAGCAGGATAAGGAGTATACAAACGTACAGATATATAGTGCATTAGGGAAGATCCTGCGAGAAGCGGGAGAAATAGAAAGCGATTTTAAGAGTAGAAAAGAGGAAAAAAATAATATGTTGCTCATGCTATAGCTGGAAAGAACAAGGAGGCTGGAATGTTTTTAGATGAGAAGTTACTACAGATGGAAGCGGAAAAAAATAAGCGGGAAAAACAGGAGAAACGATTTCAGGAAATAAAAGAAGATATATCTCAACAGGAGAGAGAGCAAAAGACAGTTGAAGATAGGATTCGTGAACTTGATTGCAAACTGGTAGAGATCAAGGGAAAAAACTTTGTGTGTGAAAGGAAGAAGGTAGCGGGTGATCATATAAGCATATTTATATTTCCGGATGACGTGGATAGGATTATTGAAGAAAATAATATTGCAATGGTTACTTATCGGACTTTGGAAATTGGAACCAGCACTACTTTTTTGAATCAGCCGTCTGTTATAAAAAATCAGAAAGAATTTCAAGATAAGCTTATAAAGCAATACTTACAGGAGAAACGTACCTATTATCCATTGGAAGCAGGAGTCTTGAAATCAGGGAAATATAAAATATGCTTTGCAGAAGGAGTATTTACTAGTGCCGTAGGTGGAGTATTTGTTAATAATTTTTTTTGCGGCGGAAACAAAAGAACGATAATTGGAAACTATTCATGCAGATTAGTAGAGCGCTATACTTTTGGAAACCTATTTAGAGCAATGCTGACTCAAATGTTTGAGGAGGATAAATAAATGGAAGAATACGCTGTTACCTATGAAAAGATAGCATTGAATGGGTATCAAATTGAGCATATTTTAAGCTTGGAAATGCAAGAAAATGTAAATGATCATGGTAAATTGCATTTAACGGCGGTTATTTCAGAAGAGTTGGCAGAACAGTATGTGTATACGACAACTCCCATGATGCCGGTAACCTTGAGTTACCAAAGTGATAATGGTATGACCCCCCTTTGCCATGGAATAGTAACCGAGATACAGGTAAATTGCCAAGGCAATACCTATTATATGGATTTAGAGGTTAAAGGCAAAACATATGCAATGGATATTGTTGAACATTCACGGTCTTTTCAAAAGACCTCCATGACTGTTCATCAGTTGATTAAAGAAGTGATGTCAGGATATGACGATTATGATTGTATTATACAGATTCCGGATGAACAAATTCAAAGGCTTGTAGTGCAGTACAAGGAAACCGATTGGAATTTTTTAAAAAGGTTTGCTTCTCATTATGGTGCCGTTTTAGTCTCCGATGTGGAATCTGAAAAACTTGCTTTGTTTGTAGGCATTCCTCAAAATGCAGAATCCTATTCCATTAATCCATATCAATATAGTGTGGTTAAGAAAATAGATGAGTATTTGAGCATAAAAAAGAATTGCTGGAAAGATGCTTTGGAAACAGATTTTACCGTTTTTCAAGTATGCGATTATCAGATTTTTCGAGTTGGAAATGAAATCATATTTAACAATGCAACTTTGACTGTGCAGTCAGTTCAACGAATATTACAGGATGGAGTCTTAAAAAATCAGTACGAACTGAGGCAGAAAAATGGATTGCGAGGGTTGGAAATATATAATGAGAAGATTGTAGGAATTTCCCTTACAGGGAAGGTTACAAAAGTTTCCAGAGATAAGATTATGGTACAGTTAGAAATTGATGAATCGAGGCGTGCGGCATACTGGTTTCCCTATTCAACCATGTCCGCATCTCCCGATGGAAGCGGCTGGTATTGTATGCCAGAGAAAGAAGATCAAGTGAGAATATATTTCCCGACAAATCAAGAATCAGATGCCTATGCAGTAAGTGCAGTTAGCGGGTATGAACCACAGCCAGGGGATACGGAAGATCCAATGGGAAATCCTAATGTTAAATATTTAAGGACAAAAGCAGATCAAGTAATTCAGTTTGCGGAAGAAGGAATTATCCTCAATTCGGGAAATGGAAAAGCTACTATATTCTTAGGAAACTCTGGAGAATTGACTGTATATGGGAATACGGATGTCAGCGTAACGGCAAAGAATACATTATCTTTAATTTCCAACGGACAGTTGCTGGTAGGGGCAAAAGATTCTGTCTGTGTGAAAAAGGGAGAAGGAACAAGTATTACTTTGGATAAAGAGGGAGACATCAAATTAAGCGGTACAAAGATATATAGCAATTAGCGGAGGAAATATGGATAGAGAGGAAGCAAAAAGAATATACAAAGAAAAAACATCCGTATATTTTCAGGAAGGTATGAAATTATTACAAAAAAATTGGGATTCAAAGAAAGACGAATTAATGCAGACGATTTTACAAGAGTTATTGTATTTATTTTCACTTAATAGTGACAAAGAACAGATACAGTATGCTCAAATATCGTTGTTGCGTTCTCAAATGGATACGGATAATTATAAAATGCTTTTATCGCTGCATAATGAAAATTATTTTTTAGATCCTAATCCTCGCATGCGGATAATAGATGTCAGCAATGTTTTTGCGCCTCTAAGAGATACTAGGAAGAAATTTTATAATTCTATAGGTGAATACCAGGGAAAAATAGAATATTTTGATGCCGATTGGTTGATTCGAGAAGCAGCAATGTCGTTTTACAAAAAGCAGGCAGACGGTTGTAGAATGTTATTTCGCGATTTGAGGCAATGGGGAACTGAAAAGGGGGTATTACCGTGGAAGCGATTAGTGGTGAAATGGGGGGGATTCCAGGAAGAAAGCGAAACCATATATTTGACAGACACAAGTGAAAAAAATCAACCCCAGTTTCTTGCGTATAACAGGAAAAACTCTGTCAGCGAATGGGATTCACAATATGTATATCAAAGCTGGGAAACAGTATGTTTTACAGATATGACAGTACAGCTGTCTCTTATACACATCTCCGAGCCCACGAGACCGTACTAGATCTCG
>ENA-OYWH01001221-OYWH01001221.1-human-gut-metagenome-genome-assembly--contig:-NODE-1221-length-11891-cov-5.548750_pt1 | contig 11891 bp, 10 predicted proteins | sample MGYA00244168_ERZ653393 | MGnify/ENA primary metagenome ERZ653393 (study PRJEB26926, sample SAMN06165164) | human gut metagenome | biome: ENVO:00009003; feature: ENVO:2100002; material: ENVO:00002003...
TTAAGTCGTCGGCAGCGTCAGATGTGTATAAGAGACAGTTGTCGGCAGCAGCAGCGTCCCCATTCCAAGAAAGTCATACGTCAGAAGGCGGAACACCTGTCTGCCTGAAATTTGATTGTTTTCTGAGAACATACTTCCCCCCTATTTTTTCCCTGAAAAAGTCAGCTTTGTACGCTCCTTCGGGTTCGCATAAACCGGGCGCCTGCGCAATCTCCGTAAAGGCTGCCTCCAGATAAAATCCCGCTCATCCTCATAGTCATTCAGATCTGCACCCACGAATGGCATGAGATACGGAATACCAAAGCTTGTCAGATGCGACAGATGTGTGAGTACCGCAAGCAGTCCGAGGAGCATGCCAAAGTAGCCAAGCCACGCACAGACCGCAATAAAAAAGAATTTCAGGATACGGAAGGCTGTGGCAAATTCTTCGTTCGGTATTGCAAAAGAACATAGCGCAGTAAAAGAGATGACGATCACCACGATCGGGCTGACCAGATTTGCCTCGACTGCCGCCTGTCCGATGATCAGACCACCCACGATCCCGATGGTATTTCCCATCGCACCGGGAAGCCGCACGCCCGCCTCCCGCAAAAGTTCAAACGACAATTCCATGATAAGCACTTCCACGACTGCCGGAAATGGGACACCCTGCCTCGCCTCGGCAAACGACAAAAGTAGTGTGGTTGGGAGTATCTGTGTATGAAAATTAGTCACTGCAAGATAAAATCCCGGCAGCGTCATTGCAAAAAAGGATGCCAGATACCGCAGGATCCGCCCGAAAGTCGCAATCTCAAAACGGCTGTAATAATCGTCACTGGTGCGGATAAATGAATTGTAGTCCGTCGGCAGTATCAGTCCGATCGGCGAATTATCGCACATCACGATCACTCTGCCCTCTAATACCGCCATGGCCGCCCGGTCAGGACGCTGCGTTGTCTGAAACTGTGGAAATGGCGAATACCATTTTTTCTCTGCCAGCTGTTCTAACATTCCGCTGTCTAATATCCCATCGATTGTGAAATCCTGCAGCCTCTTTTCAATTTCTTTTACAAGTCCCGGGTTTGCAAGATCCTCCACATACACAAGGTAGACGTTCGTGTTCGATCTAATCCCGGCCTTCAGTCCCCTCACTTTCACACGGGGCGAACGGATTCTTTTCCGGATCAGCGCCGCATTCTGCTTCACAGAATCGCAGAAACCTTCGTTGGAACCGCGGATTACTTTTTCCGAATCAACCTCTGTGATCCCCATATTCGGATAACCGTCATCCGGTATTTTCACTGCCCGGTCAAAACCGTCCACAAAAAGAATCGCCTCCCCGGTGAGCAGACCGCTCACAGCCTCCTCAATGGTCGAAAAATATGTTGCATCCGAAATTCCAAGCGCATTTTCCTGCAGTGTACAAAGGATCTCATCCCTTGTCAGTCCATTTAAGTATTTTAAAGTCTCTCCGAGTGCGGACGTTCCCATGTCCACGGACACTTCAATAAAGGTCAGATAACAGGCGGTATCCTGATTCCTGCCAAGCTTCATCTGCTTCTTTTTGATGTCCGCACAGTCATGAAAATAAAATTCCATTTCCTCTATATTTTGCGTTAAATCCGTCGATACCGGACATTTCTGATTTTCCGACATTTCCAGCTTGTTTCCTTTCTATTTGTTTCTTCTATTAAAAAAACTGCCAGCAAAACTCCTAAGTACAGTAAATAATTATGAAAATTTTGTTCATTTTTCATAATATTCACAGTGAAGATTGGAGTTTTGCCGCTTAATTGTTAAAAAAAAATACGAAAGAGGATAAGCAAAATGCTTATCCTCTTTCTAGTCTGTACGGTTTTCCATTTTTTATGCAGTTTTCCTGTCCTCCGGGCGGTCACTTCTTATTCCTGCTCCTGGATCATTGCCTTAACTGCGACTGCCTGATTCTTTACATGCTGGTGCATTGTCTCTGTCACCTGCATTTTGTTTTTGCGAACCAATCCCTCCACGATGTCTTTATGTTCTTTCATCAGTGTCGGATAATTATTCTCATCTTTCAGATATTCCACACGATAGCGGTACATCTGCTCCCGGAGGTTATTTAACATATTCACAAGCTTTGGGTTACCGGTTGACTGGTAAATAATATCGTGAAACTTTACATCCGCCTCTGCGATTTTTTTCACATTATCTGTCTTGGTGGATTCCTCAAACTCATGCATGGTCGCAACCAGCTCTTCTAACTGTTCCTCAGAAATCTGCTCACATGCAATTTTTGCCGCAAGCTCATCTAACGCTTCACGGATCTGAAGGACATCCTCCATATCTTTCTCCGTCATTTTGGCAACTTCCGCGCCTTTTCTTGGGATCGTAACGGCAAGCCCCTCCTGCTCAAGCATACGAATCGCCTCACGGATCGGTGTACGGCTGACACCAAGTTTTGCCGCAAGCTGCAGCTCCATCAGCCGCTCGCCCGGTTTTAATTCCCCTTTTAAAATAGCCTCTCTTAACGTGTTAAACACAACATCTCTCAGCGGAAGATACGCATCCATATTCAATGTTAAATCTTCTGTCATCTTTGATACCATGCCTTTCTACTTACGCGCGTTATTATAAATACTCGTTAAATATACCTGTTTTGCAAGACCGGAGGCTTTCATCGCCTCGTATGCCTCTACTGCCGTCGCTTCCTTGTCAAAAAGACCGAAAACCGTCGGACCACTGCCACTCATCATGGCATTCACAGCGCCATGCTCCATCATGTGATCTTTGATGTCTGCGATCACAGGATAAGCCGGGATTGTCACTGTCTCTAAGACATTTCCCATATCTGCTGCAATTTTATATAAATCTTTCTCTCTGATATCTGCCACAAGCCGGTCAATATCCGGGTGTACCATATCAGAGCCTAACTTCAGATTGTCATAGACGAACTTAGTAGAAACACTGATCTGCGGTTTTGCGATCAAAACAGGACATTTCACCATCGGCGGAAGCTTCGAAAGCTTCTCTCCTATGCCCTCTGCCAAAGCCGTTCCACGCATAATGCAGTACGGAACGTCTGCACCGATCTTCACACCGCGCTCCATCAGTTCTTCCCTTGTCAGTCCCAGATCAAAAATCTGGTTCATACCATATAACACTGCCGCTGCGTCCGTGCTTCCCCCTGCCATCCCGGCAGCTACCGGAATGTACTTGTGCAGCCATACATGCACGCCATCTTTTATCGCAAACTCATCCTGCAAAAGCTTTGCCGCTTTATAGACAAGATTGTTCTCATTCGTCGGCAAAAAAGAAAGATTCGTTTCCATCGTGATCTCACCGGAAGTATTCTTCGAGATCTCCAGCCTGTCAAACAAATGAATGGTCTGCATCACCATGCGGACCTCATGATAACCATCCTCTCTTTTTCGTACCACATCCAGCCCAAGATTGATCTTAGCCAGCGCCTTTACTGAAATATCCTTCATCGGTTAGTTTCTCCTTACCAAAATCGTCGCTAACACGCATTGATTGTACCTAAAATAAAACTTGTTTTTTTTGTGTTTTTTGTATACAATTAGTATCTTATCATTTTATGTCCAAAAGGTCAATCGGCACTAAACTTTTTTCTTTGCCAGTCCGATATAATTAACAGAACCATGGAAGGTTAATAACTATTCATTCAGGTGGCTGAACATTTTGTTTTCTGTAAAAACAAATGCATCCAGCTTCGCCAGACAAGGAGGATCATATGGCAATCAATTCCATTAACACTGTGACTGCTGCCGCAGCAGCATCTACACAGACAACAACAAAATCAGCAGAAAAGACATCCGAGACAACGAAAAAGGCAGCTTCTTCCAAGACAGCTTCCGGTGTCATTTATGAGAAGAGTTCTGACTCCAGGACAGACAAGGCTTCCAATAAAACAACAAGCAAGACCGACAACGCAGCGATTGTTGCAAAGTTAAAAGCTGACGCAGAGCAGCGCACTGCACAGCTCCGCAGCATCGTTGAGCAGATGATGACCAAGCAGGGTGTTGCGATCGGCACCGCAGATGATATGTGGAAATTCCTTGCAAAAGGTGATTTTACCGTATCAGCCGATGTGAAAGCACAGGCACAGGCAGATATCGCAGACGACGGTTACTGGGGTGTAGAGCAGACTTCCGACCGTATTCTTGATTTTGCAAAAGCTTTATCCGGTGATGATCCTGACAAGGCAGACGCTATGTTAGAAGCTTTCAAGAAAGGTTTCGAACAGGCAACCAAAGCATGGGGAGATAAACTTCCGGATATTTCCCAGAGAACCTACGACGCAGTTGTCGAGAAATTCAACAAATGGAAAAACGGAACAGAGGATGCTTCCACTGAGGCATAATTCATAAAAAAGACCTGTGTGTATCTATGTCATGCGAACATCATGACATTGTACACACAGGTCTTTTTCTTTTGCTTTTCAACGGTTAAAAACCTACTATTATTCTCCTAAAAGCTTCTCAATGCTTGCGAGCTTGACGCAGACAACAAAGATGTCGATCGCAGTCGTAAGATCTTCCAGGCTTGGATAGGATGGTGAGATACGGATGACAGAATCATGCGGATCTTTTCCATATGGGAAAGGCGCACCCGCCGGAGTCATCACAACCCCTGCTTTTTTTGCTTTTGCCACAACATTTTTTGCACATCCATCCAGTGTCTCATATGTGATGAAGTATCCACCCTTCGGGCTGTACCAGCTTCCGGCTCCGAGTCCTTTTAACTCTCTTTCAAATGTATCCAGGATCATTTCAAATTTTGGACGGAGAGAATCTGCGTGTTTGCGCATATGCTCTGTGATTCCGTGGATATCTTTGAAGAAACGGACATGGCGCAGCTGGTTTACCTTATCATGACCAATGGTCTGGATCTTCAACTGTTTCTTGATATCCTCTAAGTTGTTGGCAGAAGTTGCGATCGCTGCCACACCGGAACCTGGGAATGTGATCTTGCTTGTAGAACAGAATTTGTAAACCATATCTGGGTTTCCTGCTCTCTTGCATTCTTTTAAGATCTCGATCAGATGATCCTGGTTAATATCATATAAATGATGCACGCAGTATGCGTTATCCCAGTAAATACGGAAATCTTTTGCTGCCGGTTTTAATCTTGCAAAACGGCGAACCGTCTCATCCGAATAAGTGATTCCCTGTGGATTGGAATATTTTGGCACACACCAGATACCTTTGATTGCCTCATCTTTGCTCACAAGGTCTTCCACCATATCCATATCCGGTCCGGTCGGAAGCATCGGTACGTTGATCATCTCAATGCCGAAATATTCTGTGATCGCAAAATGTCTGTCATATCCCGGTACCGGGCACAAAAATTTTACTTTATCTAATTTGCACCATGGCGTATTTCCCATTACACCGTGCGTCATGGAACGGGAGATGGTGTCATACATAATGTTAAGGCTTGAGTTACCATAAATGATGATATTGTCCGGATTACACTCGATCATATCACCGATAAGCTGTTTTGCTTCACTGATACCGTCCAGCACACCATAGTTTCTGCAGTCTGTACCATCATCACAGGTCAGATCAACACCGGAAGTCAGTACATCCATCATTCCCATCGAAAGGTCTAACTGTTCCTGGGATGGCTTACCTCTGGACATATCAAGTTTTAAGCCTCTCTGCTGGAATTTTTTGTATTCCGCTTCCAATCCTTCCTTCTCTTTCAATAACTCTTCTTTTGTCATTTCCTCGTAGGACTTCATCTCTAATTCCTCCTGCTTTTTTATGTATTTGAAGCGTTTACGCTTTCTAACAAAATCAGTTACGGCTGTTCTTCCCCGTAAGTTTCACCCTTGATCTTTTTGAAATATTCGCGGATATTCTTCTCGTAGCCATTCTCACTCGGAACGTAAAACTTCCGGTCTGTCAGTCCATCCGGCAGATATTGCTGATCCACATAATGATCCGGATAATCATGTGCATATTTATATCCAACACCATGCCCCAGTTTTCCGGATGACTTGTAATGTGCATCCTGTAAATGAACCGGGATCGGCGCTGTTTTCGTATTCTTTACTGCTTCCATCGCATCGAAGATCGCATTGACTGCCGAGTTGCTCTTTGGCGCACTTGCCACATACGTGACCGCCTGCGACAAAATAATCTGTGCCTCCGGCATACCGATACGCTCAACTGCCTGTGCTGCCGATGTTGCGACAACGAGTGCCATCGGATCGGCATTGCTCACATCCTCCGCTGCGCAGATCATAATCCTTCTTGCGATGAACTTAATATCTTCCCCCGCATAAAGCATTCTGGCAAGATAATAAACTGCTGCATCCGGGTCAGAGCCGCGCATGCTTTTGATAAACGCAGAGACTGTATCGTAATGGTTATCTCCTGTTTTATCATAGCGCACCACACGTTTCTGGATACATTCACTAGCTACCTCAAGTGTGATATGGATTTTTCCATCATCACTCCGCTCCGTTGTCAGAATGCCAAGTTCGATCGCTGTGAGCGCTGCTCTTGCGTCTCCGTTTGCCACATCCGCAAGAAAATCCAGTGCCTCTTCCTCAATGACTGCATCGTAAGCGCCCATTCCTTTTTCCTTATCATTCACCGCCCGGAGGATCAGCGTCTTAATATCTTCCGTGGACAGATTCTTCAGCTCAAAAATAATGGAACGGGACAAAAGCGCTCCATTCACCTCGAAATATGGATTCTCGGTCGTTGCACCAATTAAGATCACGGTTCCGTCCTCCACAAACGGAAGGAGATAGTCCTGCTGTCCCTTGTTGAAGCGGTGGATCTCATCGATAAACAGGATCGTCTTTTTGCCGTACATGCCCTGATTGTTCTTCGCCTGCGCAATGACATCCTCCATGTCTTTTTTCCCGGCGGAAGTTGCGTTGATCTGAAGGAACTCAGCGCTTGTGGTATTGGCAATGACCTTTGCCAGTGTCGTTTTTCCGGTTCCCGGCGGTCCATATAAAATAATGGAACTCAACTTGTCAGCCTTGATCGCACGGTAAAGCAGCTTGTCTTTTCCGATGATATGCTGCTGCCCTACCATCTCATCCAGCGTCGCTGGACGAAGTCTGGAAGCTAACGGCGATTCCTTTTCCCTGTTCTGTTCTCTCATATAATCAAATAAATCCATACAAAAAACCTTTCTTCTTGTCCGTGTAGTGCGTACACTTGACCATATTGAATATTCTGATTTCAAAACTTGCAATATTTGAGATCATAAATTCAATTTTTAGTATTTCATTTCAAAAATATGACGGATTTTATTCGTGAAAATTCATCGCAATTACTACATTACATGAATTTGCCCTGTTTGACAAGTGGATATTTCATTTTATCTTATTTTCCACAATTTAATTATGTTTTCTATAAGTTTTGCAATTACCTATATTGTCATTTTGACCTGTGTCATGTTTCTGAACTTAATAATATCATTATCTGTCCTTTGGATAGATAATGATATTATTGCATACATAGCCCTGCAAAAGCAACCGCTTTTATTCCGGGGATATCTAACGACAAAAAGGGGCTTATTTTACAGCCCCTTTTTCTGTTATCATAGCATTTCACTCTACATTTGTAAATTAATCTATTTTTTTCATGATCGGGCTAAAATTTTGCGCCAGCGTTTTTTCAGGCATATACTTTTTATACACCTGACGCTCGAACCTTCTTATTCCAGTATCAGTTCCTCGACCGTCACAAACGAATATCCCTCTCCCTGCAATTCATCAATAATCAGAAGTGCTGCATTTACCGATGATTCTGAGGCATCATGCAGCAGAATGATATCATTTTCCTGCACTTTATCCATGACACGCTTTGCAATGACGCTGGAATTATCTGTCTTCCAGTCGAGCGGATCGACGTCCCACAGCACCTCGATCATTTTTGTCTCATAATCGAGATTGCATTTCCAGCAACCGTAAGGCGGTCTGATATACTGCGCATGTTCTCCGGTCAGTCCAAAAATAATCTGGTCTGTTTTGTCCACCTGTTCCATCGCCGCCTGATCTGTGAGATTGGAAAGATTCACATGTTCATAGGAATGAACGCCGATGAGATGTCCGTCTGCATGGATTTTCTTCACGATCTCTGGATATTTTTCACACTCCGCACCCAGAAGAAAAAAAGTTGCCTTCACATTCCGCTCTTTCAAACCTTCCAAAAGTGTCTCCGTATGATCCGGATTTGGTCCATCGTCAAATGTCAAAGCCACTTTCTTAACTTCCTCTTCTTTGATTTTTCCTGATGCTGCTTTCGTGTTCTCTTCTGCCATTCTCTCTGTCTCCATCCCACTGTCTGCTCTTATCCTATTGTCCTTTTTTTCCACGCAAATACCAATGATCCCTGTAAACGCAAAAATAAGCAGCAGAAATCCTGCTGCTCTTTTTATAATGAATTGTTGTTTTCCATTGCTTTTCTGTCTCAAACGGATTCCCCGGCTGTCATTTCTTTGTTAATAATATATGCCGTTCTTCCCATGAAAATTATAAGAATCATCATTTGGCAGATAACCATAGAAGCCGTCATCCGGTGTATGACCATAGAATTCTTCATCCGGTGTGTAGCCATAGTAGCCATCATAATAGCCATCTTTGTATCCCTGCTGATAGCCCTCATATAAGCCATCATAATAATCACCGGAAGCATCATCATTTTCAGATCCTTCATAATAATAAGTGCTGTTATCTGTGCTTTCTGTTCTGGCAGCTGACACAAACATACAAGTCCAGAAAATGACTAACAGAAAGAGTGAGCTTATGCCCATGACAATCCCGGAGATTGCCATCCCTTTTGGTGCCTTTCTCGTCAACTGGATAATACCAAAGATAATGGCGAGGATCGCAAGTGGGATATTCACAAAGGAAAAGAATAATACCAGTGAGATAATGCCAAGTACCATGGAAGCAATCCCGAAGCCACGTCCACCGGAAGGAACTTCCCTCACACTCCAGCTCTGATCTGGCGTCTGCGGATCATAATTCTGCTGCGGCTGCTCCCCGCTGACCGGTTGCTGACTGCCGTCCCGGTAGTCTGTACTGTCTCCGGCAAACTGATAAGCGATTCTTGGCGCACCATTCGCAAGATGAATGATCCCACATCGCACGAATCCATTCTTTTCCAACAAATGCTGCATGATTTTATTATCCTCATGGGTGTCTGCTCTCAGATTTCCAATCTGGCTCTTACACCAGCTAATACATCCACTGGCAATTCCATGATAAGAAGTATTTCCCGCAAGTCTGTGAATGGTTCCATATGGCTCATGATTCAGCCATGCTCCATTCTCAATCCCATAATAAGTCGGGTCCTCACCTTTTATAAAAGCAAATGTTGCTGCAAGGTTCTTCTCATCATCTTCTACAATGTAGCTGTTTCCAAAGGCAATATCCTTTTCCAACAACTCTCTCGATGGATAATTTTCATCCCACTGGTTTGGATTTCCATTTTCACGCATAAAAACCCTTGCCTGCGCATATAACTCCATCATTGCCGGTATATCTTCCATATTTGACCGTCTAACGTACATACCTGATCACCATATCCTTAGTTAAATCCAACAATTTTCTGTGAAAGTTTGTAAGCTGCAACTGAAATCTTTCTTCCGCCTTTTCCCGGAAGGTTCATCGCATTTCCCATAATACCGTTTCTCAAATGGTGGAACAGACGGATATCATGGTCTTTGATATATTTCCATAACTCACGTTTTTTCTCAAGATTCTCCTCTGTGCCGGAGCGGATCAGCATGATCGTTGAGATCACTGTGATGATCTCAAGATAATTAAACATATAATGACGTAGTTTTGGATTCGGGATCTTCCAGAGATCAAACTCATCGATCATGATCTTATTCACCTTGATCTGCTGGTCAATACGACCGATCATCACTTTTTCATTGACGGACTGATCATCACGTCCAATGAAGTAACGGTAAAAATCAACATCCATATAGTACATATGCTTTACGCTTGGCAATGGCTTGTACACATAAATGTTATCCACATAAAAAGTATGTTTTGGCAGTTCAAGCCCACATTCCCGCAGAAGCTGTGTACGGTAAATGACAGAATGCATCAGAATGTACTGTCCCTTGTGAAATCTTCCTGCCTCATTCCATGTAAAAATCTTATCCTGCGGCAGGGAAGAATAGCGCATGATTTTTTTGTGCCGTACACCCTCTTTTTCATAAACATAATTTGCAATGAACATATCCAGCACGGTATCTCCGCCAGCAAGCTCACGCAATTTTTTTAAAATCTTCATATAGGCTTCGTAATCCACCCAGTCGTCACTGTCCACAACTTTGAAGAAAAGTCCTGTGGCATTACGGATTCCGGCATTTACTGCCTCTCCGTGCCCACCGTTCTCCTGATGAATGGCACGCACGATTCCCGGATATTTTCTCTCATACTCGTCTGCGATCTCTGCGGTGCGGTCCTTTGATCCGTCATCCACGATCAAAATCTCAACATCATCACCGCCCGGAAGCAGAGACAGGATGCAGTGCTCCATATAATCCTGCGAATTATAAGATGGAATTGCAAATGTAAGTAACTTCATAATGATAACCTTTCCTACTGATTCATAATGGCATCTGCCAGTTCCATGGCTTTTTTCGTCATGGCATCAATATTGTAATATTTGTATTCTGCAAGCCTGCCTAATAAATGGAACTTCGGCAGTCCTGCTGTGAGCGCCCTGTATTTCCCGTAAAGCGCCTGATTTTCCTCATTTAAAATCGCGTAGTAGGGAATCTCGCCCGCCGCACCCGTATATGCAAACGGATATTCTTTTACAATTGTAGTTCAATCTGTATTTTTCTGTCCTGTCAGAAATTTAAACTCCGTAATGCGGGTGTAATCTTCGCTTACCGTGTAGTTGACCACGCTGTGTCCCTGATAAGACTCCTCATCATAATGCTCAAAATGGAAATCCAGCGAACGATATGGCAGTCTGCCGTATTTACAATCAAAAAGCTCATCCAGCGCTCCTGTGTAAATGACATCTCCCGCAAATGGTTTTCCCTCAAAAAGGATCTCATTCCCTGTAAACTTTAAGACATCCCTGCAGTCTGTATCCAGAATCACTTCTATGTTCTCATGATCTAACATATGCTCAAACATCTGTGTGAAGCCATCCTTTGGCACACCCTGATATTTGTCCTGAAAATAGCGGTTGTCATAAGAGATCAGCACCGGCACTCTCCCTGTCACTTCCGGACTGATCTCTTCCGGCTTCTGTCCCCACTGTTTCATGGTATATTTCAAAAATACATTCTCATAGACATACTGTGCGATCTCACGGATATCCGGATCATCATTCTCACGAAGTTTCATGATCGGCACACGGCTTCCCTCACCGTAAGCTTCGATCAGTTTTTTCTCCAGAAGATCTGCTTTTTCCTTATCATAGACCATGTGCAGCGTATTTAAGTTAAATGGAACCGGGATCAGCTTGTCCCCCACTTTTGCTACCACTTCATGTCCGAAAGGATACCATTCCGTAAATCTAGATAAATATTCATAAACTTCTTCCAGACCTGTATGGAAAATATGTGGACCATACTCATGGATTAAAATGCCATATTCATCCGAAACATCATAACAGTTTCCTCCAATATGGCTTCGTCTCTCAATCACAAGAACTTTCTTTCCGGCTTCCTCTGCAAGTTTTCTGGCACAGGCTGCCCCTGCAATTCCGGCTCCTATCACGATGCAATCGTACATCTTTTATTACCTCTGACTTTCCTTATTATAATATCAACATTTTCCAACATTATTTACTGATCGTCTGCAATCCTGTATCCTGACTGCGAAACGGTTGTAGTACTTTCCTATTATACATATTCTGTCTCTTATACACATCTCCGAGCCCACGAGACCGTACTAGATCTCG
>ENA-OYWH01001223-OYWH01001223.1-human-gut-metagenome-genome-assembly--contig:-NODE-1223-length-11870-cov-9.786204_pt1 | contig 11870 bp, 10 predicted proteins | sample MGYA00244168_ERZ653393 | MGnify/ENA primary metagenome ERZ653393 (study PRJEB26926, sample SAMN06165164) | human gut metagenome | biome: ENVO:00009003; feature: ENVO:2100002; material: ENVO:00002003...
TCTATCATGAGGAAATCCGTGGGACAGAGAATACCGGAAAAAGAAATCGCTAACTACCAAGTTGTCACGCTGATTTCCGCCAGAACAATCCTTCTGAAGCTGCAATTTTCTCAAACAACATACACATTTCTTCATCTGGATTATAAATGCTTATATTTAAGCAATCCCATCCAAACTGGAGAAGCACATCTTTACTTGTAAATAATATATTTACATCACCAGAATGGCTTTCCAGTATAGTATCAATGATTTTTGTTACTTGTTCGGGGGTTGGCTGTTCAATCCATTTGCCCCAATGAACAGATACAGGATAATAACACATCGCTTTCAAAATAACGCCAACAAATCTATCTCTTAACCCACAGTAATCATAGTGGTTGAGTAGATAAGTTTCTACTTCAAAAAACTGTCCACCACAATTCATGGGTACTTGTTTAGGGAGGAAATCCATTATATAGCACGGGGTTTCCAAGAGTTTGTCAATTATGTCCATTTAATCACGCTCCTTTAACAGTCGAGTAGACTCACACCTCACAATGTAAGCCCCTCACAGAACCGTACGTGCGGCTTTCCCGCATACGGCTCTTCATAATAATATTTACAGTATCAAAACAGGCTGACATATATCTTTGGCAATGCCAATGGATAGTATTTCAGCATTTCAATGAATCCTTCTCTTGTGTAGCTCTTTCTGTCACTTCGTCTATTCAGCACCTTAAACAGAAGCTCTCTGACTTGCTGTTTGTAATTTGAAATCATTCTGCCATTAAAGCTGATGCCATAGTATCTATAGTGACCGACTAACTTCAGATTAAGCATTCCCATTAGTTTCTTCAACGATTGGTCTCTATTCGCATATAGCCATACTTTAATGTCTCGGATTTTCTGTCTGAATTTCTTAGAGCTTGTCTTTGGCATTATGTACGGCATGCCTTTGCGTGAACGTCCACAGTAGAATGTGAATCCCAAGAAATCAAATGTCTCTAATCTGGTAGACTCACCGCTCTTTTGCTTCGCCCTCGCAATGTAAGCGCCACTTTGCAATAGACGGCTTTTACTTTCCTCTAATTGCAAACCGAACTTTTCCATTCGTTCTTTTAGAAGCTTATAGTAGTTTTCAGCTTCCCATTTGTATTGAAATCCTGCAACAAAATCATCTGCATATACAATTAGAAAGTTATCTCCCTTGCATTCTTTGGTAATAATAAACTTATACCATAGTGTCAATACATTGTGCATATATATGTTTGCTAGGATTGGACTTATGATATTGCCTTGAGCTGAACCTTCTTCATTCACCATAAGTTCACCATTATCCAGCACTCCCACTTTAAGATACTTCTTGACAAGACCAATTATATTGGGGTCTTTAATATAAAGTTTGAGAAACTTGATAATCCATTCATGCTTCATATGGTCGAAGAATCCTTTGATGTCAGCATCCACAATATAGCAGATTTTCGTGTTGTTTAATCTCTTATACAGTTCTTTTATTGCGTTATGACATCCTCGGTTTGGTCTGAATCCGTACATGCAGTTCAGAAATCTCGGTTCATAGATAGCTTCCAATATCTTCTTTAATGCTAATTGGACTATTTTGTCCTCATAGCACGCAATTCCTAATGGTCGAAGTTTTCCATTGCTTTTAGGGATATATACCCTAATTGATGGCTGTGGTTTGTATGATTTTCTTTTCAGTCTTTCTACCAAGTCATCTATGTTTTGCTCCAGATTTCTCTCGTACTCTTTCTTAGTAATCTCATCAACACCGACTGCTTTGTTTCCGTCTAATTCTTTGTGACATTGCAAAAGCATTTCTTTATTGATTAGATGATACAACGATGTGAACTCTGGTCTCGGCGAATTTGCCGATATTTCTGCTATTCTTTCTAATTTCGTTTCCATCAATACCTCCGTCCCTGAGTACGGTTGATGTGTCCTCAGAAAGACCATTATTATGTAGCTCCCTTTCCTCCGTTGGCATTACACAACTTTTTCAGTACTATGAAGCTATCCGACTGCCTACTGTTCTTTTGACATTCTCCTATTTTGCAGTTGTTTGCCATACTTGCAATGGCAAGAAACAATAGGCTCTCCCCAGTTGACTGAATAATCACAATGTAAAACATAAAGTGCTCTTTGACCCCGTAGAAGCAAACCATTTCTCACCAATGCGAATTGATTTGTATTGCTTTCCGTCGGAATTAGAACGTCAGCCTTCTAAATGTCAAATTTCGAGGCTCAATCACACTCTCTATTTTCTCGCTGTCTACGCTTAGCAACTACCATTACTGGCAGTCACCCAAGACTCGCTACTGGCGGTTGGTTAGACCTTACCAGACAGGCATTCCACCTGTTAGACTACTCGCCCTTGTCTGGGCGCACAATCCCGATTGATCAACTTCATTAATACCATTATTCTACCATAATTACACTTACAATCCTACTTCATTCTATTAAAATTGATTTACAGAAGTTATATTTAATTTACTTTGAGAATGCAGATTGATTTTTGCCATTCCCTCATAGGCATCCATCTCATAACCGTGAGTTCCATAACGTAAATTGGCAGATTCTGTAGTGCAATTCATAGCGTTGATTGGGCATGTATAAGCGTCCTCCCACAAGTCATTCACAGCGTAAATAAAAGAAAAACGGTGCAGACGAAATGCCCGGCGAACAGGAATATCATATTTCGTCTGTACCGTTTTTCTTTTCATAAACCTATAAAATCAAGACTTGTGAGAGAACGCTTATATCTGCCCTTCACAACTTATAAAAGCACTACAGAATCTGCGACACTACGCCAATTAAACTCCGGTTTAATCATCCACTTCTTTGTAGTCTACGTCAAGCGCATCCGCCTCCTGCTTCATAGCCTTTGCAGCTTTTGCGGTTCTTGAAACGATCCACAGATCAGAGATTCCATCATAGATCAATGCGACTCCGATAAATTTCATTGCAAGGCTCACAACCCCAAATGCATTTACGATGCAGATAATGCCGAGTGCAAGGCTGATAATTCCAAGGATCATTGGACTCCACCACTTCTCATAACCGTTTGCCTTTGTCTCAAAAGCCATTTTGATATCGCTGATCCCATGGACTGCCAGCATAACACCGATAACGATTGGAATGATCATAGCGATGTACTCCGGTCTTGCAAACAGCCAGATACCTACTAAAACCAGGATCAGACCAAGCATTCCGTTAAAAGATGTCAGTCTGTGATTTGTAAAATATCCCACAAGATTTACAATACCCATAACAATTAAGCCAAATGCAAGCAGCATACAGATTGCACTAATTGTCTCATCTGACCAGATGATCAAAACTACTCCAAGTGCTACACACAATAACGCTGATAAAATGACATCCGCTTTTATTCTTTTTAATGTCTCTTTCATTTTTCTATCCTCTCTCTTTAACAAAAATTTTTGTCATTGCTGTTTCTTTTATAACGAATATCATACCATTCTTTTGGGTTCCGGTAAATATACAGCTCATAAAAGAAGTATAAAAAGATAAAAAAATCGTTAATTTCTTGACATACAAACATGTCTTGATTAGACTACAGTGGAAAGAATTATCATAATTTGCAAAACAATCTGAAAGGAAATAAATTACCATGGGAAAAGAAGTAAAGACGAATGCCATGCGCATTCTTGACAAAAATAAAATACCTTATGAAATTATTAATTATGAATGTGACGAATTTATCGACGGACTTCACACCGCCGAAGCCACCGGAGCCCCTGTAGAACAGTCTTTTAAAACACTTGTCATGCAGGGAAAAAGTAAACAATATTATGTTTTTGTACTGCCGATCGCAGAGGAAGTTGATCTGAAAGTTGCCGCAAAAACAGTCGGTGAAAAATCCGTAGAAATGATCCACGTAAAAGATATCACAGCCATTACCGGTTATGTACGTGGTGGATGCACTCCCCTTGGCATGAAAAAACAGTTTCCTACCGTTCTTCATGACAGCGCCAGAAATTTTGACAAAATCTATATCAGCGGCGGGCGTATCGGAACCTCCATTACCGTCAATCCGGATGCACTGCTCTCCGTAGTACGCGGACAATATGCGGATATCATCATGCATTAACCAGCGTTTCACTTAAAAACTGCCGCTTGCAGGCTGTGAAAATCCGTAACATAGCCTGCAGGCGGCAGTTCAAATCCAAACTTCAAATTAACTTGTCAGTTCCCCGGGATTTTTTGCGAGATTCATGATCTCCTGAAGCTCTGCGCCCTCCACCGGTGCATTTCCATAGCTGACGTGTTTTGCATCCTCTGTCACGCCGCCGAGAAGTCTTACATCCTTCTCTTTTGTCATCTCGATCGTATAATAATGTGCCTCATCTTTTAATGGATTGTATGTAATATAGATTCTGTAGCAAAGTGGCGGCACTAATCCTTTATCCGGAAGATCCACACGGATAAGTGTCAGATTCTCTGAAATATCCAATGCCATAACGGAATAATCATCCTCTGTATATGGATAAAGTTTTGGCTCTTTGAATGCTGCCGCAAAAAGCTCATTGACGAATGCCTCTTTCTCATCGCAGAGTTTTTGCACGAATTCCGCTTTTTCTGTATACAAGCGCTTTGGAATCACAGAAAATTCTGTCTGATTTTTCACAAATGCCTGAAACTGCTGTGGTGTCATTTTGATCTGCTTTGGCTGTTTTGCCATTTTCTCATCTGCCTCATGCAGTTTCTGGATCAGTTCAATCTTCAATACCAGATTATCGGTAAATGGATTGATGACCATTCCGCTTAAATTCAATTCCGGTTTTACGGCAACACTGTTGCACGCCGGGAATGGCATGCTTAAGAGTGCCTGGCTTTTTGGTGCATTTGCCATCTGCTCTTTGGAGGTGTACACTACAAAATACTGTTCGCCGGCACCGCTCTTTAAAAAGCAGGGAGTTGGCTGATCCGGTGCTTTTAACATTGCCGGAACTAACAGTTTCGTCGGACGAAGCAGATTTAAGACTGCTGTAAGCTTTTCTTTTGTCCGGTCTGCTGCGTAATCTTTGATCGCCTCCTCCAATCTATCATTTGTGATTTCCATTGTTGTCTTTTCTTCCATAATAAAACTATCCTTTCCTGATGCCTTATGCCAGAAATATGTTTCCTGACGATTTTCTATCTTGTGATCGCTGACATTCCATATTTCGAATTTGAACCATGATTTCTCTTATTTTAGCACATTACTGTGATTTATTCCATTTATTTCTGTTGCTGTACTTTGCTTTTATCTCTGTTCCTGCATTTTCTCTGCTATTTCAATTTTTTTAATAAATCCGGCAGTTCACTCAATTCAAAAATACGGTAATCCGGATGGATCGTACCATGATCTGTTATATTTCTGTCTCTCTGATACCAGATTGTAGTCAGACCTGCATTTTTTCCACCAAGAATATCTGAGGATAAACTGTCTCCCACAATGACACTCTCTTCCAGCTTAAAATCAGGAATATGTGTAAAACAATAATCAAAAAATTTTTTATCCGGCTTATGAAATCCAATTTTTTTTGAAATAAAAAAGTCCTCAAAATATGGTTTAATCCCGGATTCCTCAATACGCCTTCTCTGCACTTCGTAAGTTCCATTGGATGCAGCATACAGTCTGTACTTACCGTGCAATTTCTGTAAAAGTTCAAGCGCGCCGTCCACTTTTTCGTGTTCATATGCAAGATTCTGCTCGTAACATTTCGCAGTTTCTTCCGGCGAAGCTGTTATCCCATATTCTTCAAAAAAGATCCGGTAACGGCTTATTTTCACTTCCTCCTGCGTCAACTCACCGAGTTCTAACTTTTTCCATTGTGCCTGATTGATCTCACTGTACCTCGCCAGCAATTTTTCTGTTGGCTCCACTCCAACTTTTTGCAGTGCTTTTTTCAGTGCTTCCTTTTCTGCCTTGTGGAAATCAAGAATGGTATCATCTAAATCTAATAAAACTGTTGTTATCATGTCATTTCCTCTTATGCTTACATATAAAAACACATTATTTTCTTAATCATAACAGACCTTTTTCTAAAAATCATCTTTTTTGTGATTTTAAACGGAATGTGATATACTAACCACGTTATTATTTGATATTTCTGCATATTTGCTGTGCAATTTTATATTTATGAAAGGTTCATCTATGAAGGAAAAAATCTTTAACATTATTCAGATTGGCGACAAGAGCAACCGCCTCAGCCGCGCTTTTGATATTTTTATCACAATCCGGGAATGAGCAAGTCCAGAGCCACGATCCGTTTCCTCGTTTCTTTTGACGGTATTGTGGATCTGCTCACGATCATTCCTGCTTTTTTCCTGTCCGGGTTTGTCATTTTCCGTATGCTGCGCGTGGCAAGAGTTTTCCACCTGTTCCGTCTGAATGCCAAATATGACTCTTTCAACGTAATCACAACTGTTTTATATGAAAAAGAAATCAGATCATCTCCTCTGTTTTTATTGTGCTGATTCTCATGCTCGCCAGCAGTCTGTGCATGTACAGCGTAGAACACGATGCACAGCCTGAGGTATTCCGCAACGCTTTCAGCGGTATCTGGTGGAGCATGTCAACGCTTCTCACCGTCGGTTACGGTGATATTTACCCGATCACAACACTTGCTACCTGTGCTTCCGCAAAAAGACACGATTTTGAAATTGAATGATATTATTATTATACGTGGGGAGAATGGTTAAATATACGAGGCAGCAATGACTCTTGCTTTGTCACAAAAAGGCATAGAAAAGGATGTATCCCTCTAAATTGCACTTTGCATATTTTCTGAAAATTCGGATTGACAACTACACTATTTTGATATAGTATAAATCGCAGGAAATGAGTTTTTCAACCGTACAGTTTTTACTCATGCGGCTCACTCGTTTCTTTTTTTATTCTCAAAATATCATATAAATATAATTTATTATCTCGGGCATGTCTTATTACCATTCTGCCTTTAAAAATATTATATCCTGTTAATTCACCATCATTATTGTATTTAGGAACAGCAAATCTAGTATCATAGCGATACCATCCATACTTTGCTTTACTATTGTGCTTACTTTTTTTATTTTCTGAAAAAGTCTTATTAGCAGCAATTTGAATCAACTCCCTAATTGCCACAGAAGCATTCGCTTTTGCATATTCATTTGGTCCTCTTAATACCTTGGTATCTTTTGAATGCGAGTACTCATCGGGGAAGTCACTCCCAATATAAATCAATTCATTTGTGTCAAGGATTTCTGTACAAGAGCCTATATATTCTTTCAAATAATCCTCTACCATATTCCAGTCAACATTTTTGTTTCTCTTAAATCTAAGATCGTTAATAACAACAACTTTTTTCCCTTCTGCATCTGATATGACGGAAATATTACCTGTTGGCAGCTTAATTTCTTGCTTTCGTATCCATCGTTCGAGATAACTGAATACTCGTCTTTTCATTTCTCCAGAAGACATCATAATACTATCAATTATAAACTGCTCGCCAACTACATAGTCTGCTCTTGAAAATTCATTCTTCTTATCTTCTTCATCACACAGTAAATCAACAAGCGACATATCCAGTGCCTTACAAATCGCAACTAGCTTGTCTGCCTGTGGATTTATCTGTTTCTTTCGCCAATCACTAATTGTACTAGTAGCAATGCCTGTCCTTCGGGCCAGTTCAATCTGACTCATATTTATTTCTTCTAGTCTTGCAAAAATCTTTTCGTATATATTCATGATACAGCCTCTTTTTCCGACTTTTCGGATATTGTATCATTTACAATATATCTTTACAAGTTTTTCTTAATTCATCCTAATACTTTCTTTTTTCTCTCAATCATTGTCTCGAAAAAGGCTCGCATATCCACACAAATTGATACGTGAACAATCGGCGTCAGGACAGAGAAAAAAACAGCTTACCATCTTTTGATAGCTGCCCTTTTCTCTGGACTGCACACCGATTTTTACCGATTGAACAAAATTGCGTCACTCCAGCTGATACAGTATGGAGTTTGAATCGATTTTCTTCTTGATTTTACCAAAGAATCTATACATTGGAAACTGATTCCAGCATATATTCAAAAATAGTAACCTGTCTTATCGAATGAAGGGTGCACTTAATAAGCCTTCATTCAGACGGCTGTTTTTCAGTATTCAAATGACTTCGCTCAAGTCAACATGTAGTGTCCTCGAAGCGATAGCGAAAGAAGATTTCCACCACAGGCTTCACACTTACAGATATCCTTTTTGTAAAGGATCATCAGCTTTTCCGCACAGGTTTTGCCTCGGAGTTTTGAAATATATTGAATGCAGTTGAGAAGCTTCCGGCAGTGTGCCATCTTTTCTTTCTTGTTCCTGCAGGAAAGCAGGCCATAGTGGCGAATTCGGACAAAACCTTTAGGGAGCACATGCATCAGAAACATTCGCAGAAACTCTGTTCCTTTGATGGTTTGCTCGATATATTTACCACCATTTTTGTAATCCTTTACGAGATAGGTAACAGTCTCATCTGTCATACTGACGATTCTACGATTACTGATAGCGATACGATGAGTGTAACGGCCAAGGTACCGGATCACAGAATCCGCTCCATTGAATGCCTCTTTCGTATATACAACCCAGTTCTTATCGTAGAGGGAATTCAGTAAAACTTTGAATTCATAATGATTTTTTAAATGTGCTGCCGTTCCATGATACTCAAGTTTTTTTTCTTCCCAGAGTTGTTTCAGCTCACAAAGATAATACTTTTTGAAGACGGCAGACATGACCTTAACCGGAAAGAAAAACTTCTTTCCTTTATCCTTCCACTTGTTTGCAGCATCAAGTCCACCGCCAAGAACAATGGTGTGGAGATGAGGATGATAATTCATCCTGGAGCCCCAGGTATGAAGTACGCAGATATATCCAATCCTTGCTCCAAGATGCTTCGGATCCGCAGACAGTTCTTCCATTGTTTGATGTGCTGCATGGTACAAAGCATCATAAAGGAGTTTCTGATTTGAATAAATCAGGGAATATAATTCTTCAGGAACTGTAAAAACCGTATGAAAGTATGGAACATCCAGTACATTTTCCTGCTGTTTGTCAATCCATTCATCGACCTCCATTCCTTGACACATGGGGCAGTGACGGTTCTTGCATGAATTATAATGAATATATTTCTTGTGACAGTTTTCGCATTCGCTTAAATTGGCTCCCATTTCAAGAGTATGGCATTTGGAGATACACAGTGCCGTTAGCTGCTGTTGGGGAGAAAAGTTGTGTGTCTCACAGTATTGCGGAAGAAATCGATGGAATACATCCTGAATGGTGATGTCATGATTCATTTGCATCACCTGCGTTTCTCTTAGATTTATGTCCTCGTTTTTTCTTGACAGGATGATCAAGCGGACTCTTTATTCCCATAACAGTTTTATTTGATATGTGGATGTATACCTGTGTTGATTCCAGACAGCGGTGTCCAAGCATTGCTTGTACATAGTGGATAGGGACACCTTGTTCAATCATGTGACTTGCAAAGGAATGGCGAAGCGTATGCGGATGTGCTTCAATGCCCGCTGTTTTTCCTACTGCCCTGAGCATGATTTCAACACCACTCACTTTTAGTGGTTCATGAGGAGCATCTAAAGAAACAAAAAGATACTCTCTTTTTACCGGATAACTTCTCCAGTATTCTTTTAGTAAATCAAGGGCTCTTTCTGAAAGAATCGTCCATCTGTCACGATGATTCTTCCCTTTGGAAATATATACCTGCATAGTGCTCATATAGATATCTTCAGGTTTAAGAGAGACAAGTTCTCCTACACGCATTCCAGATGAATAAAGCAGGGCAATGATTGCTTTGTTACGGATCTGGGTTGCAGAATTGATTAACTTTTCAATTTCTTCAAGAGAAAGCACTTTCGGAAGCTTTACATCCAATCGCATTCTTGGAACAATGTCTTGATCCCATGAAATGTGTAAGACATGTTTGTATAGAAAGCAAATGGAAGAATTATAAAAGTTGCAGGTTGCAGATGAAAGACCGGAATTACGTTTTTCCAGTATAAATAATCTGGCATCCTGAAGGGATAAATCTTCCATTGGTTTATAGCCTGTCCACTTCATAAAGTGACGTATGTTGTTGATATAGGTATCTGCAGTTCGGGAGGACCTGTTACGAATCAGGCATTCCTCTCTGAGCTTGTTAAAATATTTTTCGTACATAATAAACCTCCATGATACTAGTAACGTTAATGAGTCACTGCCATCACGGAGGTCCACGTATTAAAGATACCCTCTTGTGAAAAAAAGATTCTGGTGTTATTCTATTCATGGCAGTGTTAATGATGATCCTGTTCGGTTGTTATTTTGTGGTGATTTAACAATACTACTTTTAGGACTCATTATCTACTGCCTTTTTTAAGTTAAAGAGAAAACTGCGCCACAGCCTTCGAAGGCCATCGCGCAGCGATTTAGTTCAATCAAAATTTCTTTGACAAAAGACAAATTGCCTCCACATGTTTCGTGAATGGAAACATGTCGCAAGGCTGGCACTCGACAGCCTGATACCCATGTCTTGTGAGATATTTTAAATCTCTCGCAAGTGTCTCCGGGTTGCATGACACGTAGACCACTTTTTTCGGTGCAAGTTTTACTACTGAGGATAAAAATGCCTCATCGCTTCCCGCTCTCGGTGGATCCATGAATACGACATCCACTTTTTTGTTCTGCTCAGAAAGCTCTACCATAAATTTTCCGGCATCTGCATTGTAAAACTGTTCATTTTTGATATTGTTCCGTTTTGCATTGATGACCGCATCCCTCACAGCATCACGGTTTAACTCCACGCCGATCACTTCTTTTGCCTGGGACGCAGCGATCAGACCGATCGTTCCGGTTCCACAATATGCATCGATCACTTTCTCTTTTCCGGTCAGTCCCGCATATGTGATTGCTTTGTTATAAAGGATCTCTGTCTGTACCGGATTCACCTGATAAAATGATTTTGGCGAAATACGGAAGGTACAGCCGCAGAGCGTGTCCTCAATATAGCCTTTTCCATAAATAACAGTTTCCTTTTCTCCGAGAACCATGCTGGTCTGTTTATCATTTACGTTAACCACAACTGTAGTTATTTCTGGATGAAGTTTCCGCAGTGCTTTTACAAAATTGTTTTTGGATGGAAGAATCGGGGAACCGAGCACCAGCACTACCATCACCTCGCCGCTGTGAAAACCACGGCGCACGAGAACGTGCCGGAGCAGACCGTATCCGGTGTCCTCATCATAAGTTTTTATTTTAAATGAATGTAAAAGTCCTCTGATATCACGGATGATAGCGCTTGAAAGCTCATCCTCGATCTCACAGGAATCAATGTTGATGACCTCATGGGTTCCGGCCTTGTATACACCGGAGATCACGCCGCCCGGTGCCGCCTTTGCATGTCCGTTTCCTGCGGTACGTCTGCCTCCGTTTGCATGTTTTCCCCTGCGCTCCACATCAAACACTGCGTGTACTTTATTTCTGTAATGATACGGATTTTCCATTCCGATGATCGGCAGGACTTTACAGTAATCCCCAATGTTTTTGCGCACATAGGTCTGTTTTTCCTGCAGCTGTTGTTCATAGGACATTCCCTGATAATCACAGCCGCCACATTTTTTTGCATACGGACAGACTGCTGCCGGTTTCTTTGTATCCTGCGGCGCTTTCTTTGTATCCTGCGTTTTCTCTGATTTCCATGCGTATTTTTTCTGCAATGCTCCCGCATTATCTATGACTTTTTTCTTTCCTTTTTCCTGCATAACTGCTCCTTTTATTTTGGCTTGTTACTTAGACAATTGCGAAACTCATGAAAATCTAAATTGAATTGTGAAAAATTAACAAAAGCTTG
>ENA-OYWH01001240-OYWH01001240.1-human-gut-metagenome-genome-assembly--contig:-NODE-1240-length-11739-cov-16.865971_pt1 | contig 11739 bp, 9 predicted proteins | sample MGYA00244168_ERZ653393 | MGnify/ENA primary metagenome ERZ653393 (study PRJEB26926, sample SAMN06165164) | human gut metagenome | biome: ENVO:00009003; feature: ENVO:2100002; material: ENVO:00002003...
CTTTCGGGATAACCCGGAGCAGCCGGATTTCAGCTTTGAGGAAATTGAGCGGATGTATTACTACGAGCATTATGCCGACCATGTAAATGCCCAGAACGCCCGGAATGAGAAAACCCGGCATATTGAGCGCAACCGTACTGTGGATGACCTCTTGAAAAATAACAAGACCTGTCCGGAAGAAAGCATCTACCAGATCGGCACGATAGAGGAATCCGTCTCACCGGAAACGCTGGCGCTCATCGTCAGTGAATTTTATGAAGAATTTGAGCGCCGTTTCGGTTCTCATATCCACATTTTAGACTGGGCGCTCCATCTGGATGAGGGAACACCGCATATTCACGAGCGCCATGTGTTCGACTGTGAAAATCGGTATGGAGAATTGTGTCCCCAGCAGGAAAAGGCGCTGGAGGAACTGGGTATCCCTCTCCCAAAACCGGAGCAGCCCAAAGGAAAGCACAATAACCGGAAACAGACTTTCGATGCAGTCTGCCGGACAATCCTGTTTGACATTGCCAAACGGCATGGACTTCATCTGGAACAGGAGCCGTCCTATGGCGGGCGTGAGTATCTGGAAAAACAGGACTATATCCTGATGAAGCAGAAGGAGCAGCTGGCGGCGCAGGAGCAGAAGCTGGAAGAACTGACGCTCAAAATCGAGGACGTGGAGACGCTGTTAGATGATGTTTCCGATGCGGCCTATGACAAGGCGGTGGAGGTGGTGACCGATACCGTCCGGCAGGAGACACACAAAGAAGATATTCGTCTGATCGAGGAAACGAAAAAGTGGGTGCTTTCGCCGGAGCGGAAGGCCCCGAAGAAGGAGCGTGACTACGCTGCCGCCCGTCTGGATGGAGTGATTACCAAAATCAAACGGGTCATGCAGAACGCCCTGGCAAAAATCCAGAAAACTCTCATGCAGCCGGAGGTCAAGAAGGCCGGTAAGGAGCAGATTAAGGAGAAGGCCAGAGAATCCATCCGGGAGAAGCTGGCGAAAGGCAGGCTGAACGCTGACCGAGATAACCGGGAACGCTGGGAACGTGAGGGGCGGATTGCTCCGAAAAAGAAACACGATATGGAGTTATGAGGCACCTGATTTTCTGCGGAAACGGGTGCTTTTTTCTCTGCCTGGAGGTGAGAAAATCGAATATATTTGAAGCGGTGAAGGAGTCTGTCACCACAAGGCAGGCTGCGGAATATTACGGGGTGCAGGTTGGCAGGAATGGCATGGCCTGCTGTCCCTTCCATGATGACAAACATCCCAGTATGAAGATTGACCATCGGTTCCACTGCTTTGGCTGTCAGGCAGATGGGGATGTGATTGATTTTACCGCCCGTCTGTTTAGTCTGAGCAGTAAGGAGGCGGCGCTGAAGCTGGCGGAGGATTTCTCTGTCCACTATGACGCCAAAGGCCATGACCCGCCCCGCAGGAGGCCGGTCAAGCGAAAAATCAGCGAGGAACTGCGTTACCGGCAGGCGGAGCAGAAATGTTTCCGGGTGCTGTGCAATTACCTGCATCTGCTGGAACGCTGGGAGAAGGAATACGCCCCGCAGACGCCGGATGAAGCGTGGAATCCGCTGTTCGTGGAGGCCCTGCAAAAGAAACCGTACACGGAATATCTGCTGGATATTCTCTTGTCCGGCAGCATGGAGGAACGTGCTTCCGTGGTCGCTGAGTATGGAAAAGAGGTGAGGAAGATTGAGCAGCGAATATCAGAGTTTACCGCTAGCCACCCGGCAGGCCGCCATGAGCGCAGCCGAAGCCTTAGCGCCGGAGCGGAGCGTTGATGAGGTGCGGGAAAGCCTGTCCGTCACCGAGAAGGGCCAGCCCGCCAACACCATCGGCAACTGCCGGACGGTGTTCTGCCATGACCCTCTCCTGCGTGGGGCGATCCGCCTGAACCTTTTGACTGACCGGGTGGACATTGTACAGGATTTAGGCTGGCGCAGGAATACCAGTGCCCTGACGGATACGGACGTGAAATATCTGCTTCTCTATTTTGAGCAGACCTATGGCCTGACCAGTGAGAAAAAGATGACGGCGGCGCTCTCCATCGTGGCGAATGAGAACTGCTACCATCCCATACAGGACGTGCTAAACGGCCTTGTCTGGGACGGGACGCCCCGCATCCGCTCCTGTCTCCATCATTTCTTAGGTGCGGACGAGAGCGACTATGTGGAGGAAATGCTGAAACACTTTTTGCTGGGGGCTATCCGGCGGGTATTCCGCCCCGGCTCCAAATATGAGGAAATGCTCTGTCTGGTGGGCGGTCAGGGGGCTGGCAAGTCCAGCTTCTTCCGCTTGCTGGCGATCCGGGACGAGTGGTTCAGTGACGACCTGAAAAAACTGGACGATGACAGGGTGTATCTGAAGCTGCAAGGACACTGGATTATCGAAATGTCGGAGATGCTGGCTACCAGCAGCGCCAAAAGCATTGAAGAAATCCGCTCCTTTATCAGCCGCCAGAAGGAAACCTACCGGACGCCCTACGAGGCCCAGCCCAAAGACCGGCTGCGGCAGTGTGTGTTCGGCGGTTCGTCCAACACACTGGACTTCCTGCCCCTTGACCGGGCCGGAAATCGGCGCTTTTTGCCGATCATGATTTACCCGGAGAATGCAGAGGTTCACATTTTGGAGGACGAGGACGCCTCCAGAGCCTATCTTTTACAGGTCTGGGCGGAGGCCATGACGATTTACCGCAGCGGCCACTACTCTATGAAGTTCAGCAAGTCCATCCAGCGCCAGCTGGTGGAGGTGCAGAAGGATTTCATGCCGGAGGACACCGAGGCCGGACAGATACAGGGCTTTCTGGAACACTACACCGGCAGCATGGTCTGCTCCAAACAGCTGTTCAAGGAGGCGCTGGGCCACACCTACGATGAGCCGAAGCGGTGGCAGCTGCACAATATCAACGAGATCATGAACACGGTGGTGACGGGCTGGAAACCATTCTCCAATCCCCGGATGTTCACCGGATATGGCAGGCAGAGGGGCTGGGAACGGGACGTTTCCGGCAACGAACTGCCCGGCAACGAAGATGGATTTGTGGAGCTGACCGAGGAAGAATGCTGCCAGCTGGAACTGCCGAAGGAGTGGATCGCATAAAATTAGCGGTCTGTTGCCGGGATGGTTGCCACTTGGTTGCCGGGTTTGTTGCCGGGGATTCTCCGGTCTGGATACGGAAAAAGCCTGTAAATAAGGTATTTTCTAATATCTATCTCTATCTCCGGCAACGAAAACAACGAGATTTTTCAAGAAAATTGATAAAGTAAGATTTGCAGGTCAGACGGTAGTTTACAGGTTTTCAGAGGTTCGTTGCCGGACTTCGTTGCCAGTGCTGCCGTCTGGCCTGCTACTCTATGGAGGTAGCCTATGGAAAAAAGCAAACAGCAGAAAAATAAAGTCCGTTTTGTGGTGGTGCGGGAGTTCTCCGGGGAGAAGTCCATGCGGGAAGCCTTTGAGCAGCTGATCGAGCGCCAGACCTGCGAACACTTCGAGGAATGGCTGGAACAGCGGGAAATGGCCGAAAACGCTGCGTAAAAACGGTTGATTCAGGGGCAGGGACATGGTACTATAATGGTATCGTGTCCCTGTTCATAGAAGGAGAACGCTATGAGCAGGAAAAAACAAGTCTATGAGAAAATCACCGCTCTCTACTGCCGCATCTCTCTGGATGACGGCGGCGACAACGAGAGTATGAGCATCAGCAACCAGAAAATCATGCTTCGGGACTTTGCTGAAAAGCATGGAATGTTCCAGTATGAATATTATGTGGATGACGGCTATACGGGCCGCAATTTCAACCGCCCTGCCTTCCAGCGCATGATCGCTGACATTGAGGCGGGGAAGATCGGCTGCGTCATCACCAAAGACCTATCCAGGCTTGGTAGGAACTATATTGAAGCTGGCAGCTATATCGAAATCTTTTTCCCCAAACACAATGTACGCTATATCGCCATCACGGACGGCGTGGACAGCCTGACCCGTCAGGAGATGGACATTACGCCCTTTAAGAATATCCTGAACGATATGTACAGCCGGGATATTTCTAAAAAGGTGCTGGCAGGCATCACCACCCGCTCCCGGCAGGGGAAGTTCTGCGGAGGGACGCCGCCCTTCGGCCTGATGCGTGACCCGGAGGACAAGGGGCATCTCATCATTGACCCTGAGACAGCGCCAATCATCCGCAAAATCTATGACTATGCCCTTGACGGGCTGGGCTGCATGAGGATTTCCAAACGTCTGATGGAAGAAAAAATCCCAATCACCCATGTCAAAGCCAACACGGAGTTTGACGCCAACTATTATTTCTGGGGCGGAGCCAGAATCAGTCACATCCTGAGAAATCCATTCTATAAGGGCGCACATTTGGTCTTTCGGACGCATCAGAAAGGCATCCGCTCCAACACCTATGACATTATTCCCCGTGACCAGTGGGAAGTGATCGAGGGCTGCCATGAGGCCATTGTGACGCCGGAGGAATGGGAACAGGTGCAGGAACTCATTGACCGCAGGCCGACCATTCAGGGGAATTCCTGCCCCTTTTATAATCTGTTCCACGGTCTGGTCTACTGCGCCACCTGCGGGAAGTCCATGCAGGTGCGGTATGAGAAAGTGGGCCGAACCGGGAAGAACCGCTTCACCGGCGAAATGCGGGAGCCGATTGACAAGGCGTACTATATCTGCCAGACCTACAACCGCATGGGCTGCAAGGTCTGTTCCAGCCACAAGATCGAGGCCAGGGATTTATACAATCTGGTGCTGAAAGACATTCAGGAACTGGCGGCGCAGGCTATGAAGGATGCCGATGCGTTCTACCAGCGGCTCAGCCGCCGGATGGAGCACCGGTATCTGGTGGACGCCTCCCAGACAGAAAAGGAACGCCTGCGGCTGGAAGCCCGAAATCAGGAAATTGACGGGATGTTCCTGAGCCTGTACACCGATAAGGCCAAAGGCATCCTGACCGAGCAGCGGTTTGTGAAGCTGACGGCGGCGCTGGAACAGGAGCAGGAATCCAACCAGAAACGCCTGCATGACCTGGCAATGATGCAAGGTCGTGCCGATGCGCAAGAAAGCGAAGTCCGCACTTTTATCAAGGAAATCCGGCGCTATGCCGCCATCGAGGAACTGGACGAGGCGGTGCTGAACCGGCTCATTAGCCGGATTCTGATTGGAGAAATCAAGAAGATTGATGGTCAGAGGACACAGGAGGTTAAGATTATTTACAATTTTGTTGGGGAAATGTCAAGGTAGAATTTAGACGCTAAATACTTTTAATTTATATCAAAAGTGATACAACAATTTTCTTTTAATGCTATCAGGCAATAAAGTTATTCCTTTGGCCAGAGTAAAAGGGATAACTTTATTTTGCTAAAGCATACTAAAAAGGGCGCGTTGCAGAAAATTATCCGCAACACGCCCTCTTCTATAAGTCCTTATGTCAAAATCAAATTATTGGTAATCTTGAATATTGGGATAAGCGGCACCGTTATTATGCGCGTAAGCTGCTTCAAAGTAGTCGAGGCTTTCAAAAGTAATGCCCTGATAGTTTCCGACATTCAACACATCAAAAGTTAGATTCAGAACATCACCAGCGGAATATTGGTCAAGAAGATTTCCTGCAAATTTCCATCCTATGTTTTCCTCATAAGTATCCTCGGTAAAATAAAATGTAGTCGCATCCTCAGTCGCATCATAACTAATGTCAATAATTATATCAGAGAAATGAACTTGATCTCCAGCATTAAAGTCTTTGAGATAATCTACAGTTTTTCCATCAGCAGGATTAATAAATTGAGCATTAAGTTGTGTCATATCAACAACCTCTGGAGGAAGAGAATTAAGTCTGTAAGATTCTGCAACAGAGAATTGATAAACTCTGTTATTATCCCCAAAGTAAAATCCATCTTCCGTCATAGGAACACTTGAACGAGCATTGGCATTGTAATAATGGGCATAATACAACTGCCATTTGTATGTCTCAGTTGAAACAAACTGTGCTTTCCATGTACCAGAACTGTCTCCTGCTTTCTTTGTATAAAACATATACTGATTTGTACCAGTAGTTGCTTGACTTACCGTATCACCAGAGGCATCTGACAAGATGAGTGCAATCTGTGTAAAAATATCGACAAAGATAATCCTATGTCCATGCATACGGATAGAACCAACGCTGTTATCTACTTCTGGACGAAAATAAACCTCAGGCCCCATATCACCCGTGTTATATTCTATGCTAGGTGAAACAAGATAGGCCCAACTACTATCCTTTTCACTCTGTCCATCGAGATCGATAAGCTTTTCCACATAATCTGAAAGGATAATCCAGCCAATCTTCCACCAATTCACTTTGCTTGCTTCAGCAGAAGAACTGATATTCTCGTTGTCGGCATAAGCAAAAGTAGTGTTAGAAAAACTTATGCACATAACCAAGGAAAGAGTAAGTGCAACAATCTTACGTGTTAGCTTTTTCATTAAAAGCCCCCCTTCTCTTATAAAACCAAAACAATAATGCAAATGATGGATGCAATAAAAAAGAATACTCCAGCAACCCGCATCAAACCAAGATATAAATCTGTAGGTTCACCGCCTTTTACAGAAAAGAAGTGTTCAATTTTCCATAAAAGTTCCGGCTTAAAAATCATAAAAAAACTTAATAGAAGCAAAAGGATAAGCCATATGTTATCTATGTATAACACTTCCTTTCTGCTAATACTGAAAATTCAAATAAAAAAGCGCATAAGTAGACAAATAATCATGCCTAACTTATGCGCAAATAGAAACAATTTTAATTCTAAGCCTCCAAAGCTGGCAGCGTCGGTAAAAATGCTCCATTATTAAGTTAGGCAACTTAACCTTAAAACAAATCATCGGTCTTACCTCCCAACAATATAAATTTCGACTTTTCACTTTTATTTTATCACCTAAAGCAGAACTTGTCAATGAATTTGTCTAAAATAAGTCGATTTTCTTTTTTGATTATGTGCATTTTTAACTAATAGAAAGAAAGTTGTATTGAGGGCGATTGGTGTTCCTTATTCCATATGTCGGAACTGTATGAAGTGAAAATAGTTTATCCGTTGAAGAGTCACTCCACAGGTTATGCTTGATTCTTTCAAAGTTATGTTTCTATAATATGCATCCGTACTGTCATATTATAATTCACATTATTGGATAATATAAATTGACAAGTATAAGATAAACAGACAAGGAGTCGCTGCCACCCGTAAAACGGGTGGCTCGGGACGCAGGCTTTAAGCCCACTCTACTTGGCCGCGCCTCAAGGCGCTAGCTTTCTCTTTTAGGCTATACTAAAGTTTTTATTTCCCTGGTACAACCGGGGATTTTTTTGCTTCAAGCCGCCAATTAGAACGGCAGCCACAAAGATTTTTCTTTGCGGCTGCCGTTTTCTTGAATTCATCACTTGACAATGTGGCAAAGAGCTGATGAGCGTGGACGAGCTTGCCGTGCTGGATGGCGGCAAGTGCATCTTGCAGCTTCGCGGCGTCCGCCCGTTTCTGTCCAACAAATATGATCTCACCAAGCATCCCCTCTACCGCTACACAGCGGATTATGACAAGAAATACGCCTTTGACATAGAGCGTTTTCTGTCCCATCGCCTCAAGCTCAAGCCGGATGATGCAGTTGAGGTGTATCAGGCAGACCTTTCCGGTGAACCTGTCGCGTGACGGCGGCAGCCTGATTTGACAACGACTCGATGAAACTTCGTGGAAGAAATGTACCCTCCAAAATCAAAAAACATATTTTTCGGAGGTACTATTTATGGCTTTCTTTAATTCTGCTGTTGGTGTTCTTCAGACCCTCGTTGTGGCGCTGGGCGCTGGCCTCGGCATTTGGGGCGCAATCAATCTGCTGGAGGGCTACGGCAACGACAACCGTGCGATGCGTTCCTGACTGAAAAGGTCAGGCACAGGTCGAAGGACAAATGAAGTCCAAAACCTTGGAGAACTGATATTTCGATGGATGAAATGAGGGGTAACGTCCCGAAGCGTCCACACTAATACTCCGACTGGCATAGGCGCGCAACCGCCGATTGTCAGAAGCTCGGTGAAGTCGGCAGAGAGATGCCGTAGTTTTGGCCGCAAGGCCGAAACCGAAAGCTGTCCAGAGGTGGATAGTGCATCCTATATGCCGGGTGTCAGCCGCACATGGTTAGTATGTATGGAAATACTGACGAACTTCTGAATGTACAAGTCTAAACGTTGATACCATCGAAACGGTGGTACTCCTTATACGGAGGTATTCGTGGACAAGTAAAAATGGTTGTTATGAAAGTCCATGTGCCGTTACAGGCGGCACGATTCGTAAAGAATTGAATACAGGCTTAGAGGAAGAACCTAAATGCGGCCCATGATAGAAATATCGGAACGCAGGAAGCTGAAAACATTTAGCCTGTTGCAAGGCTGTGAGATGGTGGATGGGAATACCTTCGTGAGAGGGCAATAACCATTCTTTGTTTCAGTGAAAGTAGTGGCGTAGTACCTGTGAAACCGTGAAAAAGTAAGCGGTGGAGGGAGGGCCACAAGTCGAATTCAGTGAAAGTAACATCAAGATACAACAAACACAGCTTCGAGTAAGACTAAGAAAATCCAACCCGAAAGGAGAGGATGCCTGTGTTGACTTCGGAGCGGCGAGAAAAGAAGCAAGGAAAAATCCGAAACTCGGAATACTACGGCATGGAATCCATCTTTGATACGTTGTATGCGGAAAGCAGGAATGGCAAAACATTCAATCACCTCATGGCAATCATTGAGAGTGAAGAAAACATTAAACTGGCATACCGAACTATCAAAAGGAACCATGGAAGTAAAACGCCGGGTGTAGATAAGAAGACAATACGAAATCTCGCAAAATTAAGCGAGGATGAGTATGTCCGCCTTGTAAAGAAGAAATTCAGTAATTACCATCCTCGCCCAGTAAGGCGTGAGGAAATACCAAAGGATAATGGGAAAACCAGACCACTGGGGATTCCGGCAATCTCAGACCGTATCGTGCAGCAATGTATATTGCAAGTCATGGAGCCAATCTGCGAAGCGAAGTTCAGTGAAAATTCTAACGGATTCCGCCCAAATCGTTCCGCAGAAACAGCCATTGCACAGTGTTGCAGGTTGATACAGGTACAACACCTGTACCATGTAGTAGACCTTGATATTAAAGGCTTCTTCGACAATATCAATCACACAAAGCTGATACGGCAAATATGGTCACTTGGTATTCGGGATAAGAAACTGCTGTGCATTATAAAACAGATGCTAAAAGCCCCTGTTATCCTGCCGAATGGTGAAAAGATTTACCCCACCAAAGGTACGCCGCAGGGCGGAATCCTTTCACCACTACTTGCTAATATCGTGCTGAACGAACTGGACTGGTGGATTGCATCCCAGTGGGAAAATATGCCAACCAGAACGGAATTCACGATACGGCATAATCGTGCAGGTGCAGAAATAAAAAGCCACGTCTATCGGGCATTGCGGCGCAGTAATCTGAAAGAAATGCACTCGGTTCGGTATGCGGACGATTTCAAGATTTTTTGCTCATCCCATGCGGATGCAGTAAAGGCATATCATGCAACAGCCAAATGGTTGAAAGACCGGTTGGGGCTGGATGTTAGCCCGGAAAAGTCGAGAATTGTCAATCTGAAACGGCAGTATTCAGAATTCCTTGGTTTTAAGCTGAAAGTGCAAAAGCGCAGCAATAAGTACGTTGTAAAATCGCATTTGTGCGACAAAGCGTACAAGAAGGTTCAAAAGAAGCTCACGGAAGAAGTGAAAAAGCTGGAACACTCGGCAGATGATAAGGCTCAGTTCATGCAACTGATGACCTATAATGCTGTGGTGGCAGGAATACACCAGTATTACTGCATTGCAACGGCTGTTTCGGAGGACTTTGGAAAGCTGGCTTATGGGGTCAAAAAGCAGATGCACAATCGTCTGCGGAATGACCTGACACGCAAAGGTGAACTGAAAAAGGGCTATATCAAAGAAAAGTACGGAAAAAGCAGTCAACTGCGATTTCTGCATGGACGGCCAGTAGTTCCTATTGGATATGTTCAGAGCAGAAATGCCCAGCACAAAAGGAAATCGGTCAACAAGTATACGCCAGAAGGTCGGGAACTGATTCACAAGAATCTGAACATCGACACTAAGACGATGCTTTGGCTGATGCGAAACCCTGTGCAGGGTAGGTCGATAGAATACGCAGATAATCGCATATCTCTGTATGCAGCGCAGCATGGAAAATGTGCAGTGACAGGTTCAATCATGGAAGCCCATGAAATCCACTGTCACCACAGGAAACCTATTGCGAAAGGCGGCACAGATGAATACGGAAACCTCGTTCTTATATCGGCTCCAGTCCACAAACTTATCCATGCTTCTGACATGGCTACCATAAAGTTTTACCTGAATCTTCTCAATCTCGATAGTACGCAAATTTTAAAGCTGAATAAGTTTCGTGAGATGGCAGAAATGCCTTTGATTGATTAAAAATCTTTTCTTGTTCAAGCTACGAAGTGTGTAAGTTGTATTGCAAGCCCTGTGCAACTGAATTCGATGGAACGCCGTGTGCGGTGAAAGCTGCACGCACGGTGTGGAGCCGGGGAAAAGCTGGAGATCATATCAAATGCTTACCTATGGCTATCTGGTGCCAAATCTCAGGGCATGAAGCAGCTTATGGCGGGCGGCGGCGTGGCGCTGATCGGCATTACCCTCGTACCGCTGCTGTCCGGTCTGTTCGGCTAATCGGCAGCTCGTTTGCTTCCCATAAATCCGCGGAGGGTGCCGCTTTCGGGCGGCATCCTCCCGAAAGGAGGGCAACCCTATGGATTTCTTATGGGATAAGATCACGGAATGGCTGAAAGAAATGCTCATCGGCGGTATCGTGAGCAATCTGTCCGGGATGTTCGATGCAACCAATCAAAAGGTTGCCGAGATCTCCGGTCAGGTGGGCTTATCGCCGCAGGCATGGAACGGCAGCATTTTCAGCATGATACAAAACCTGTCGGAAACCGTGATCGTCCCCATCGCAGGCACAATTCTCGCCTTTGTGATGACGCTGGAACTGATCCAGCTCATTACCGACAAGAATAACCTCAACGACATGGACACATGGATATTCTTCAAGTGGGCGTTCAAGTCCGCTGCCGCTGTCCTGATCGTAACAAACACATGGACGATTGTAATGGGCGTGTTTGATGCCGCCCAAAGCGTCGTTGCCAGCGCCTCCGGGCTGATTATCGGCGACACCAGCATCAACATTTCAAGCGTCATGGTGGGCATTGAGGATCGGCTGATGGAAATGGAACTGGGGCCGCTGTTCGGCCTGTGGTTCCAATCGCTGTTCGTAGGCATTACCATGTGGGCGCTGACCATCTGCATTTTCATTATCACATTCGGAAGAATGATTGAAATATATCGCGCGTCCAGAAGCGCCGCTTTTCATCCAAAGGCAGTGCGCGGACATTTTGGGAATCCGGCTTTAGCAAGCCGGTAAAGAAAAGTATCAAAGGCGTGAAAAGCGTCACTTTAGCGTCATCCGATTTACCCCGGAGGGAAACCACAAGGGGGACAATAGCGTATCGGAAAAATCGCAAGTTGGGGAAACCATCTACCCACGACTGAGCGGCAAGACGTAACATTGTGAATGAGGAACAAGGCTAAACTGCTTCAAGGGCAGTCCGAGGCGGGATACTCGACCCGGCGGCGCAGGATGGTTGTATTCGC
>ENA-OYWH01001267-OYWH01001267.1-human-gut-metagenome-genome-assembly--contig:-NODE-1267-length-11432-cov-7.341303_pt1 | contig 11432 bp, 10 predicted proteins | sample MGYA00244168_ERZ653393 | MGnify/ENA primary metagenome ERZ653393 (study PRJEB26926, sample SAMN06165164) | human gut metagenome | biome: ENVO:00009003; feature: ENVO:2100002; material: ENVO:00002003...
ACACAGGGCGTTGGCGTCGTTGTGGCGGCGGGTATACTCGCAGCTGAAGCTGTCAGAGCAGCAGCAGGCACGAATGCCCTTGATCTTGTTTGCTGCCATGCTGATGCCCACGCCGGTGCCACAGAACAGCAGTGCCTTGCTGCACTCGCCGCTCACAACTGCATCGCAGGCGGGCACGGCCATATCGGGGTAATCCACGCTGTCGGTGCTATGGGTGCCAAAATCGATGTATTCCAGCCCCAGCTCCTTCAGATGCGCCTTGACAGCTTCTTTCAGTTCAAATCCGCCGTGGTCAGCGGCCAGTGCAATGGGTTTTGCCATGGAAATGTTCCTTTCTCTCAGTCACGCAGGGTTTTATGCCTGCTCCTTGTTTTGGGCGGCATTGGCTGCAGCTTCTGCTGCAAGGCGCTCTGCGCGCTCCCGCTCGGCCTGACTCAGGCGGTGGTAGTCCGGCAGCAGAGCCTCCGGCAGCACAGCCTTTCCGGCTTCGGCCATTTGCTTTGCCACAAGGGCCACTGCAGCAGCACGCCCGCCGCGCAGGGCCGCAGGTGCCTGCAGCACGCCCGGCACACTGCCGTATTTATTATAGCACAGAGATGCGCCATCACCAACAAAAAACAGGGGCTTTTTGCAATTTTCTACAAATTGGGCAAGGTCAGCCACAGCCCGGGCATCATCATCCAGCAGGCGGGTGTGGGTGGCCAGGTCAAAAGCAGCGCTGTACACCTGGGCACGGCGGGCATCCAGTGCGCAGAGCACCGTGCCCTCGCCGGTGTGGGCGGCGGCCAGCGCTTCCAGCGTGGAGACCGGGGCGCAGAGGGTCTCGCGGGGGAAAGCCAGCCCCTTGACGGCGGCCAGCCCGATGCGCAGGCCGGTAAAGCTGCCGGGGCCTGCGTTCACACCGAACAGGTCGATGTCTGCACAGGTCAGGCCGCACAGCTTCAGGCAGTGATCCACCAGCGGCATCAGGGTCTCGCTGTGGGTCATGCCGCCGTCCAGATAGCACTCGTACTTCAGGCGGTCGTCCTGCAGCAGGGCCACGCCCAGTGTTTTACCGGCGGTGTCTACGGCTAAGATATTCATACGCTGACCCCCTCGATGGTGATGCGGCGGGTGGTGTCATCCACCCGGTCAATGTTGATGTGGATCGGGTTTTCCGGGGCCAGCAGATCGGCGAAGTTTTCGCTCCACTCAGCGGCCACAATGGCACCCTGATCCAGATAATCGTAAAAACCGGCGGCACACAGGTCGTTCTCGGTAGAGATGCGGTAGAGGTCGAAGTGGGCCAGCGGGCGGGGGCCGCGGTAATAGTTGACGATGGCAAAGGTGGGGCTGCTGACCGGGTCGGTGCAGCCCAGCCCCTTGGCCAGGCCCTCACAAAAGGCGGTCTTGCCCGCGCCCAGACCGCCGGTGAAGGCAATCAAGGCCCCGTCCGGCAGCACTGCCGCCAGCTTCCGGCCCAGCGCAACGGTCTCTTCTCTGGAATGTGTGATATATTCAGCCATACAATGCTCCTTCATCTTGAAGCTTGAACTTTCCCGTTTTGCCAGCTGTCTGCGAAGCAGACAGAGAGGTTTGATCCGTAAATCAAAAGGGATGACAGAAGCTTCTGCCATCCCCCAGTATAATATAAATCGAGCAAAAGTGCAACGCTCAAGCGGCCTGCTGTACATCCTGCGGGACAGGTGCCGCGTTCGGTTCGATCAGCCGGACCCCAACATCGCCGAACAGCAGCGGGTAAGCTGCCGCCGCATGGGGGCGCTTGCCGCCCTGCGCGTTATACCAGACCAGATCATCCGCACCATAGGTATCCATGGAGTGCTGAACGGATTCCTGCAGGGTCTGGCCCAGGATCAGGTGGTTGACGGTATCCCACAGCATACTGCGGGAATACACGGTGTAGACGTTGTTCACATAGCCTGCCACTGCTTTGGCACCACCGGCCAGCAGGGCATCGGCCATGGAGGTATCCAGACTGCCGCTCACGCCAAGGAACTCACAGGTCTCGGAGAGCACTACGGTGTCCTTGAGCTGGCCGCCCCGGTATGCCGCCTGGAAAAAGCTGGGCGTGATGCAGTACAGGCCGTTGATCTTGATGACCCGGTGGGTCAGCAGATCGATGCCGTAGTAGAGGTCCTTGTAGAAATCCGATTCCTCTGTCAGCAGGATGACCGGCTCGGTACGGGTCTGTTTGAACAGAAAACCGGAGGTGTAGGTGTAGTAGGAGCCGTGGGCGCTGAGGATGCACAGCCCGTAATCGTTCATCCGTTTCAGGTCAGAGACGGTGACTGTGGTATCGATGCGGGTGTGCAGGCCCATCGCGGTCCAGAAGCCCTTCATATAGGAGTAGTACGGGTAGCGGGAGCTGTTCACGGTGTTGTCAAAGGCGTAGTAGATCATGGCGCTGCCCAGATCACCCTGCGGGGCGTTGGACATTTCGTGCAGATCCACAGCGGGCAGTTCGGAAGGGGCGAAGGAAGTGTTCTCTTCGTCCGGGTCCTCCACCAGAACGCCGCCCAGCGCGCCGCAGCTGTAGGCAAAGCTGACCATGCCGTTTTCTTTGTCCACATGGAGAGAGCGCGCCGAAACAAGCCCTTCCTCGGCCAGCTGCTGCAGCTGTGCCACGGCGGCATCCAGCCGCTGGGCACGGGTCATCTCAGCGTAAGCGTCGCTGCCGGTCAGGGCGGTCACGGCGCTGTCGGCCTGCTGCATCTCTCGAGCATCGGCAGTGGTCAGCGTGGTCTGGGCCACGGTGTCGGCTGCCTGTGCGGCAAAAGCAGAAGCAGGGAAGAGCGCGGAAATAAAAACAGTCAGTGCGCAGAGCGCGCACAGAAAGCGATGAGAATTTGTTTTCATCTTGGAAGTTCCTCCGGAAAAATCCTGCCGAAAAAGCAGGTCTCCTGCTTCCATTTTAGAAGGTAGACAGGGCTTTGTCAAGGCTGCGGCAAATATTTTGCAGAGTTGTCACAGGATGAAAAGATCTGTGGAAAAAACTTCCGCAATCTTGCGCAAAAAAGGGCGGTGCGGTATACTCATATTACATAATGGAGCGGTATACGCCCTCTCCGGCATTGCGGACGAGCGAAGCAGACCTGAGCGGGCGACCCAATGAAAGAAAGAGGTGTTTTCGTTTGGAAAACATTCGGCGCTACTTCAAGCGCACCGATAAAACTTACCTGCTGCTGTGCATCTTCAGCAGCGTGATGGCTGTGACAGCGCTTTCGAGCTGGGCAGCCAAGCAGGGCAATGGCTTTGCCGTGGATGAGATCACAGGCCAGATCACCGGTCTGGGCGATTACCGCAGGGCGGCGGTGCAGGCGGGTGCAGCCCTCATCGGGCTGGTCATTGCGGTGCTGCTGTCCAATATCGATTACCGCAGCCTGGTGAAGGTGTGGCCGGTGCACGTGGCCCTGACCTGGGGCATGGTGCTGCCCACGCTGGTGCTGCGCAATGTGAGCATCGGCCCGCTGACCATCGGCTACAACGCAGGCGATACCGACAACTATTCCTGGTACAAGCTGGGGGGCTTTACCCTGCAGCCCACAGAGCTGGCCAAGATCAGCTTTATCCTGACTTTTGCCATGCACCTGAACAATGTGCGCACCCGGCTCAACGAGCCGAAGGAGCTGGGCAAGCTGCTGCTGCATCTGGCAGTGCCCATCCTCATCATCCATGTTCAGGGCGACGATGGCACCGCCATCATCTATGCCATCATCGGCTGCTGCATGATGTTTGCGGCGGGCCTGAGCTGGAAGTATATCCTGGGGGCGGTCTCGGCGGCGGCAGTGGCTATGGCGACGGCATTCGCCTTTTTCAGCGATAAGATCGGCAAGGGATACCAGTGGTACCGCATCCTTGCTGTCATCGATCCCGATAACAAGACCGGCTGGGCCCCCAGCGAGACCATCTGGAAGAACATCATCTACCAGCAGCAGCGCGGCGAGATCGCGCTTGGTTCGGGCGGCATCTTTGGCAACGGGCTGTTTGGCGGCAGTTATTACAGCGTGCCCAACGCCCACAACGATTTCATCCTGAGCTGGATCGGCAACGCGGCGGGCTTTGTGGGCTGCTGTGTGGTGCTGGGCGTGCTGTTTGCACTGGTCATCAAGACCTTCCTCACCGGTGCCCGCAGCGAGGACCTGCTGGGCACCTTCATCTGCGCCGGCATCGGCGGCGCTCTGATGGCCCAGATCGCCGTGAACGTGGGCATGAACCTGCGCGTCCTGCCCGTGATCGGTGTCACCCTGCCGTTCTATTCGGCGGGCGGCAGCTCGGTGCTGATGCTGTACATCTGTGTGGGCCTGGTGCTCTCGGTCTACACCCACAACACAAAAAAGCTGTTCGGCTGAGCCGGAACAGAACGCGGCCCCGGAGAGAAGGAAAACTCTCCGGGGCCGCGTTTGTGTGTCAGCCAAAGGTGTTGCGCAGCTTGTTGACAAGCCGTTTCAGCAGATCTGCTTCCGTGTAAGCCCGCAGGTATTCCACATCCAGCGCACTGCCCTCCGAAGCAGGGGTGTTCTGAATGTTCAGAAAACGCAGGTCAGGAGAATGGGCAAGGATCTGTTTGCAGAACTTTGTGGTGACCCTGGTGTGATTTGTCAGGTTCAGACAGACCAGATCGGGCAGCTGGGACAGGTGAGAAAGCGGTTCCAACGTTTCGGGCCGTGCCCCGTTCACGCTGAAGCGTTCGAGATGGGACATGGTTTCAATCCCAGAAAAATCAGTGAATGCCTGATTGGCCGTCGGCGAGGTAGAATAGGAAAAGGCTTGCAGGCCGTCGAAATACTGCAGATCGTGCAGAGAGGCCAGCGCAGGAAGCGGACTTTCTTTTCCGACTGCCGATATCTCCTGTTCCAGCGTGGCATCTCCCTGCTGGGCGGTCACGGTCACGATGGTGGTCGTGCCCGAATCGCCCTCAAACATGGTGCGTTCGGTGATGGACAGTGTGCTGAGATCCCAGACATCGCTGCGGTTGATGGTGCCCTCCGGGCGGTTCAACAGGAGCCGGACAGCGGCCTCCATTCCGGTATCTTCCCAGACAATGGGAGCGTCCTCACCGTGCTCGGCATCTACCGGAGAGAGGGGCATTTCCAGAGAATCACGGTATGCCTTCAAGGCAGTATCGTATTCTGTCTGCGGGTAGGGAACAGAGGACGCTTTGGAAAGCGAAAGGTAGTTGGAACAGCCACAAAACAGGAACACACAGGCAGTGATGAGAGCAAAGATGTGAGAGCAGCTTTTCATACCGTTCCCTCCTTTCATGGAAACGAACAATGCGGAATGAGAGCCATGGCGCGCTCTTTCGGTTTTGGAGAAAAATACCATACCATTCTGATTTTATTGTAATGGACGGTGGGAGGTGCGTCAAGAAAAGAAGGAACAGTTCCCGATGGGAGAACCGCTGAAATTTGAGGGAGAATTTTGGTGGAGTTGACAGTTTTCACCCGTAAAAGACGGCGTGTGTGGAATTTGCCCTTGACCCCGGGGCGTTCCGTGTTACAATATTTCCGGTACAGCCTGTCTGTTTGGGCTGTGGAACACAAAAAAGGAGTATGGAACGGTAAATTTTATGGATACGAACGCGGAGTCTTCCATGCAGAACAAGGTCATTGAATATGTCAAGCAGTATGCAATGATCACGCTGAGCATTTCCATCATGTCGGTGGGTGTGTACTTTTTCAAATTCCCCAACAACTTCGTCTTTGGCGGCGTGACCGGTATGGCGGCGCTGGCGGCCAAGCTCACCCCGCTGTCGGCTTCGGCCTTTTCCTCGGCGGCCAACATGGTCCTGCTGGGGGTGGGCCTGATCTTTCTGGGCAAAAAGTTTGCCATGACCACCGGCTATGCCACTGTGGTCATGTCGCTGGAGCTGATGGCGCTGGAAAAGATCTGCCCCCTGCGCGGCCCCTTGAGCGACCAGCCCATGCTCGACCTGCTGTTTGCCATTGCCCTGCCGGCCATTGCGTCGGCTCTGCTGTTCAATGTGGGCGCTTCCTCCGGCGGCACGGATGTCATTGCCCTCATTGTGGAAAAGTATACCCACATCCACAACGTGGCGGTGGCGCTGTTCCTGACTGACCTGTTCATGGTCATTGCGGCCTGCTTTGTGTTCGACCTGTACACCGCCCTCTATTCCTTTGTGGGTCTGACCGTGAAATCGCTGGTCATTGATGCCGTGTTGGAAAAGATCAAGATGTGCAAGGCCATCCTCATCGTCTGCGACGATAGGAAGCCTATCTGTGATTTTGTCATGCGCAAGCTGGTGCGCGGCGCAACCTATACGCCCTGCTTCGGCGCGTATACCGATAAGCCCCACTACATCATCTACACCACCCTGACCCGCCGCGAGGCCGACCAGCTGCAGGATTTTATCCACAAGCAGCACTTGAACGCCTTCATGTCCATGCTGAGCACCACTGAGGTGTTCGGCAAGGGCTTCAACCACGCATAAGGAGGAACGTATGGTACAGGTCAATCTCATCACCGGTTTTCTGGGTGCGGGCAAGACAACGTTCCTGCGCAGATATGTTGCGTATCTGACCGCACAGGGGCATCATGTCTGCATTCTGGAAAACGACTTTGGCGCTGTGAATGTGGATGCCATGCTGGTGCAGGATCTGCTGGGAGAACGCTGCGAGATCGAGACCATCAGCGGCGGGTGTGATTGTGATACCCACCAGCGCCGGATGCGCACCAAGCTCATCTCAATGGCTATGCGCGGGTTCGACCGGGTGGTGGTGGAGCCCAGCGGCATTTTTGATGTGGACGAGTTTTTTGATGTCCTGCGGGATGAGCCGCTGGATCGGTGGTATACACTGGGCAATGTGTTTGCCGTTGTGGATGCCCTGCTGCCCGAGAAGCTTTCCCCGCAGGCAGAGTACATTCTGGCATCGGAAGCCGCCAGCGCCGGACGCATCCTGCTCTCCCGCAGTCAGCTGGCCACCCAAGCCCAGCGGGAAAGCGCCATCGACCACCTGAAGCGTGCCCTTGCGGCCTGCAAGTGCAGCCGCACCCTGACGGAAAAAGATTTTCTGATCAAGGACTGGGCCGACCTGGAGGATGCGGATCTTGCGGCGCTGGATGCCTGCGGCTATCAGCATGCCGACTGCGAAAAGCTCTGCTTTGATGCGCACGATGCATTCGGTTCGGCGTATTTCCTCGAGCTGGGCCTGCCCCGGCAGCAGCTGGAAGCACGCATTCCCAGCCTGTTCACGGATGCCGCCTGCGGCCGGGTGCTGCGGGTCAAGGGCTTTGTGCAGGATGCTGCCGGCTGGGTAGAGCTGAATGCCACCGCCGACGGCCTGACCGCAGCCCCCATTCCGGCAGGGCAGGAGGTGCTCATCGTCATCGGCGAAGGGCTGGACAAGGAACGGATCGAAGCTGTTTTGCGGAACTGAGGGAGCGTGCGGGAAACACAGAAAAACACCGCTTTGCGGTGCATCGGCCCGGCAGATCGCGGCACGTGGGTGTGCGCTTTCTGCCGGGCCCTTTTCTTTTCCACAGTTTTTCCGGCAAAATATAACAATCCTTGTCAGATATTGCTGTTGCGCCCCCGGAGGTTTTGGACTATAATTTTGACTTAGCTGTTAGACAAGGGGGATTTTTTACGAATTATCTGTTTCAATTTGCGCGTATCCTCGCGTTTTGCTTTCTGGGGGAAGTATGTCATGCCGTACTGCCGCTGCCGGTTCCGGCCAGTGTGTACGGGCTTGTGCTGCTGCTGCTGGCCCTGAACTTCCGGCTGATCCGTCTGGAGGATGTAAAAGAGGTGGGCGTGTTCCTCACCGGTATCTTCCCGCTGCTCTTTGTGCCCGCCGCCGCAGGCGTGATGGAGCTGTGGGCGGAGATGGGGGAGATGCTGCTGCCCATCATCATCGCCATCATCCCGGTCACGGTTCTGGTCATGGTGACCGCCGGAAAGACCACCCAGGCTCTGACCAGCCGCAAAAAGAACAAGGAGACTGCTGCCAATGATGGAATTGCTGAATGAGTTCCTTTCGGGCTCTGTTGCCTGGGGTGTGCTGCTGACACTGGCCGCCTTTGCACTGGGAGCCCTTGTGAACAGGGTGACCGGAAAGGCATTTTTTAACCCGCTGCTGCTGGGTGCGATCTTTGTGATCGTTTTCCTGTCGGTATGCGGCATCCCCTATGCCGACTACAAGGTCAGCGCCGCCCCGGTGAACTACCTGCTGCTGCCCGCCACCGTGGCGCTGGCCATCCCGCTGTATGAAAAGCTCGACCTGCTCAAGGCAAACGCCGCCGCCATCATTGCGGGCATCTCGGTGGGCACGCTGGTCAGCCTGGGCAGCGCGCTGGCACTGGCACTGGCGCTGCACCTGACCCAGGAGCAGTACGCCACCCTGCTGCCCAAATCTGTGACCACTGCCATCAGTATGGATGTGGCTGCAGAGCTGGGCGGCATTGCAGCTCTGACCGGTGCCATCGTCATCCTGACGGGCATTGTGGGCAACCTGCTGGCCGAGACGGTCTGCAAGGCGTTTCACATCACCGACCCCATTGCCAAAGGTGTGGGCATTGGCACCTCGGCTCATGCCGTGGGCACCAGCAAGGCCCTGCAGATGGGCGAGGTGGAAGGTGCTATGAGCGGCCTGTCCATCGCCGTGGCCGGTGTGTTGACCGCAGTGCTCTGCCCGGTGTTCGTAAGCCTTATCGATTGATCGCATAAAAACACCCCTCTTCGCTGTGCTGATGCACGGACGGAGAGGGGTGTTTTTATGGAAAACCTGGATAAATTCTGTTTTTCTCACCAAAGGGGCAGGGCACTGACTTCATCCCGGAGCTCCAGTGCCTGGGTGTGGGTCAGCTTTTTGGCGCGCTCCATCCGCTCCACCACCACAAGTGCGCGCCTGCGGGCCAGCTCCCCGTTGGCGGCGTAGACCGAGGGCGCGTTGGGCAGGCCGGCCAGTACCACACACTCGGCGCGGGTCAGCTCCCGGGTGGGCTTGCCAAAGTAGCCCTGCGCAGCCTGCGCCACGCCGGACCACTGGTTGCCGAAGTAGCAGCTGCCTGCGTACATCTCAAAGATCTGCTGTTTGGAGTAGTAATCCTCGATGTCCCTGGCGGCAAACATCTCCGCTGCCTTGCGGGCCATCTGCTTTTCCTGGGTGAACAGCTCGTTCTTGGCCAGCTGCTGGGTCAGGGTGCTGCCGCCCTCGGCCAGAGAGCGGGTGCGCAGGTCGGCCCAGAGCGCCCGGACAATGGCAGCCGGGTCGATGCCGTGGTGCCTTTCAAACCGGCTGTCCTCCACGGAAATGACCGCATCGATATAGGTCTGGGGCAGCTGGTCACAGCTGGCAAAGCCGGGCCGGGAGCTGATCTCATCATAGAGGCCGGCAATGGGCTTTTGCGCCGCTGTGGCGCGGTAGAGCCGCCAGCCCTGCACGCCCAGTGTTCCGCCAATGACCACCAATACAAACAGCGCCGCCAGCAGCAGGCAGCTGAGCAGCCGCTTTACAAAACGTTTCAGCATCTTCACGTTCCCCTTCGGTTTTGATTCAACGTTATCCTACCCGATTTGACGGCAGAATGCAAGTTACATTTTTGTGAATACGGCTGCACAAGAAAAAAGCGCCCTGCCGGGGCAAACTGGCAGAGCGCTTTTACGAGGTATGGAAAGGGGATGCAGAGGCGCTGCTTACAGAGCGAAGTAACGCTTTGCGTTGTCGAAGCAGATGCCCTTGATGATCTTCTCCAGAGCTTTCTCATCGTTGGGATACTCGCCATCCTCGACCCACTGGCCGATCAGGTTGCACAGGATGCGGCGGAAGTAGTCGTGGCGGGTGTAGCTCAGGAAGCTGCGGCTGTCGGTCAGCATACCAACAAAGTTGCCCAGCAGGCCCAGGTTTGCCAGGCTCTTCATCTGGTTCTCCATGCCGATCTTCTGGTCGTTGAACCACCAGCCGGAGCCGTGCTGGATCTTGCCGGGAATCTCATCATTCTGGAAGCAGCCCAGAATGGTGCCGATCTGCTCGTTGTCAGCGGGGTTCAGGCTGTAGATGATGACCTTGGGGCACTCATCAGTGTCGTTCAGGGCGCTCAGCAGAGCAGCGATCTCGCCGCCGCACTTGGCAGTGTTGATCATGTCGAAACCGGTATCGGGTCCCAGCAGGGCGTTCATCTTACGGTTGACACCGCGCAGGCAGTTGTAGTGCAGCTGCATGGCGATGTTCAGGCGGTGATACTGCTTGCCCAGGTGGATCAGGATGTAGGTCTGGTACTTCTCAGCCTCTTCGGCCGTGCAGGCCTCGCCAGCCATGACTTTCTGGTAGATGGCGTTGACCTCTTCCTTGGAAGCTTCACGGTAAGGCACATAGTCCAGGCCGTGGTCAGAAGCGCGGCAGCCCATCTCAACAAAGAACTGCAGGCGCTCGTCCAGAGCGTTGACCACACAGTCGGCGCAGGCGAACTTGCGGCCAACAACTTCTTCCAGCTTATGGATGTAATCTGCAAAACCGTCCTTGCGGATGTTCAGGGCCTTGTCCGGGCGGAAGGAAGGTGCAACAACAACCTTGATGGTGGGGTCTTCCTTGATTTTCTTGTGCCATTCCAGGCTGTCGATGGGGTCATCGGTGGTGCCGACCATGGCAACGTTGCTCTGCTCGATCAGGCCGCGCACGGTCATCTTGGGATCATGCTGCAGCTTATCGTTGCACAGGTTCCAGACTTCCTCAGCGGTATCGCCGTTCAGAACGCCGTTGTAACCAAAGTACTTTTTCAGTTCCAGGTGGCACCAGGTGTACATCGGGTTGCCGATGGCCATTTCCAGTGCTTCTGCAAACTTCTGGAAGCGCTCGCGGTCCGGCTTGTCACCGGTGATGTACTCTTCGGGCACACCGTTGGAACGCATCACGCGCCACTTATAATGGTCGCCAAAGTAGTAGTCAGAGCCATCGGCCAGAACCTGATGGCCGCCCAGCCATACCTGAGCGATATTTTCAAAGCGGCGGTCCTCGTAGATCTCCTGCGGGGGAATGTGGCAGTGATAGTCTACGATAGGCAGCGTTTCTGCATAATCATGATACAGGTGCTGCGCGGTGGGGGTTTCCAGCAGGAAATCCTTGTCCATAAATGCTTTCATAATTGCAAGCTCCTTCGTTGTGTGCTGTGGGTCAACAGAACGAATCATGCTGCCCCCAAACAGCAGAATAAAACATAAGCTGATATTATTATACATACTTGCAGCGGTTTGAACAAGTTGCAAATCTTGCCCTTTTGATGTAAAAAGCACTAAAAATATTGCATCCCGCTTGTGCAAAACAGGGAAAGGGAAAAAAGTCAAAGAAGGAGCGCAAAATATATGCGTTTCTTCACGAAAGCATCTTGACGTTGCAAGCAAAAAAAAATACAATGAAGCTAAACAAGGCCTGTCTCTTATACACATCTCCGAGCCCACGAGACCGTACTAGATCTCG
>ENA-OYWH01001276-OYWH01001276.1-human-gut-metagenome-genome-assembly--contig:-NODE-1276-length-11342-cov-6.458049_pt1 | contig 11342 bp, 9 predicted proteins | sample MGYA00244168_ERZ653393 | MGnify/ENA primary metagenome ERZ653393 (study PRJEB26926, sample SAMN06165164) | human gut metagenome | biome: ENVO:00009003; feature: ENVO:2100002; material: ENVO:00002003...
TCTTATACCCTGCCAAGGGCTACGGGGATTTGATAGCATTTCTTTACTAACTCTCTATTTACATCTCTGTGCTGATAGTACCACTTGTAAAGTCTTGTCGGAATCGGTATAATATAGATAGATTGGGAGGTAAAAATATGCTGCTTACATTAGTACCGCTTTTTGATGAAAATATGGCCGTTTGTGCCTACTCCTTTTTTACCCAGAGGGAGAATTTCCTGTTGAATCCTCTGTTGCTTGGAACCGCACAGTTCGACGGGGCATCCCAGATCACGGGTCTGGAACTGATCCAGAAAATGGGTATTGATACCTTGTCTCAGGGAAAAGAAATCTTCGTACCGATCAGCAATATCTCGATTTTTGCGGATATTCCGGAGCAGTGCGATGCACCTCATGAAAAAATCGTACTTTTGATCGATAATACCATTCCGCCGATTGAAATGTATGTCAATCGTCTGAAGGAATTGAAACAGCAAGGCTATAAACTTGCCATTCGCAAGCTTGCGGTCAGTGATTTTGAAAATTACAGAGAAGTCCTGAAGCTGATGGATTATGTTCTTCTGAATAATCGTAAAATCGCCATTGACAAAGCCAAGATTTATTTCGGAAAATTATTCCCGAATATCAGTCTGTGTGCCGGTAATATTGATACCATGGAGGACTTCGAGAGACTGAAGGAGACCGGCGGATATCGTTTCTATGAGGGTAAGTTCTATCGAGTTCCCATTACGAAGGGACAGACGGATGTGGCACCCTTGAAGGGTAACTATATTGACCTGCTGAATATTGTGAACAGCCCGGATTTTGAACTCACGACAGCGGCGGATATCATCAGCCGTGATACCGCACTTACGATCGATCTGCTGAAAATGGTTCAGCCACTGGCTGTAAATTCGGAGATTACATCTATCCGTCATGCGGCTGCCATGCTGGGACAGCGGGAACTGAAAAAGTGGATCAACACGGCAGTAGCCAATGCTTTGTATGCGGATAAGCCGAATGAGGTTACCAGACTTTCTCTGCTTCGTGCGAAATTTGCCGAGAATCTGGCGGAAGCGTTTGGCCTGAAGGCGCAGAAGGATGAATTGTTCCTGATGGGATTGTTCTCTGTGCTGGATGTGATCCTTGAGAAACCTATGGCAGAGGCTTTGAAGGTGGTCCATGTGGCTGGCGAGATCAGCAATGCACTGATCTACCGCATCGGCGTACTGGCACCGGTGTACGATTTTATGCTGCAGTATGAGACAGCCAACTGGGCGGAGGTATCCCGCCTGATGCTATTAAAGAATATTGATATGAATACAGTATATGAAGCCTATACATCGGCGTTGAAGTGGTATCGCACCGTACGTTGATTGTATTAAAAAATGTACTTGTATTTTGTATACATTTATGTTATTTTCTTCAAGAACTTGTAATTATATCCTCCATAAAAGGGGAGGAATAGTAGCAAAGGCGCAAACAGCGCGGAAAGGAAATTTCATATGAAAAAGAACAAGACACTTGAGATGGTACAATTGGCCGTACTCATCGCTATTATGCTGATTCTGGCGTTTACACCGCTTGGATATCTGCGCATCGGACCGTTAGCAATCTCTCTGATGACCATTCCCGTAGTAATCGGTGCAATGATCCTGGGACCCGCAGGCGGAGCCGTACTGGGACTGGTATTCGGACTGACAAGCTTTTACCAGTGCTTTGCAGGAGATCCTTTTGGAGCAGCGTTGGTAGCAATGAATCCGTTTTTCACTTTCCTGGTATGCATCCCTACCAGAACTCTGATGGGATGGCTGTCCGGTGTGATCTTCAAAGCACTGTGGAAGATCGACAAGACGAAGACCGTATCTTTCTTTGTGACCGGTCTGCTGGGAGCATTTATGAACACTCTGTTCTTCATGTCCACCCTGATGATCTGTTTCGGTCATACCGAGTATCTGCAGAGCATGAATGCAACCGGAGCGAATCTGTTTATGTTCGCCGTAGCATTCTGTGGTATCAACGGAGCACTGGAGATGCCTATGAGCTGTGTAGTAGGTGGTGGCGTTGCGAAGGCAGTCAGCGTAGCACTGAAGAAGAATGCAGCAACAGAAGAGAAATAATCAGATTTCCCGAAACGAAAAATATATAAAATATACAAACAGACCCCCGGAGTATGACAGATGGTCATGCCGGGGGTTTTCCATGTGGAAATTTTGAATACGGAATTCATGTGCCGAAATGCATATATAGGCAGAAAGTATGGTCATTACAGCGACACCCACATTGTCTGCAGGGTATCTGCCGTGACAGCAACATTCCCCTGGATCATGGGAGCGGATCCGCCACCTTTTGCAGAAAGTTCCCGGCGCATGCGGTCTGCCAGTTCCTGACAGTTACAGGAAGCACTGCCTACAATAAATCGATAACCGTTTGTATCATCTCCGGCAAAGATACCACAGTAACCGGAATATTTTCCGGTCAGGGTATTCACAGCGTTTCGTAGGGCGATGGCATCCAGTTCACCGACGAAGAGAAGCACGTGGCGTACTTTTTCCGGGGAGGGAAGTGCGTCCATCTGTACGTTCAGTAGCTCTGCCTGCAGGGCATTGGCGCGCTCTTTTTGCAGCCTTGCATCCTCTTTGGCGCGGGCAACAGCACCTGCTACTTCCGGCTGTTTCGCTGAGAGCAGAGAAGAAATTGCCCAGACAGAATCCTGTTTTTCAGTATAATCTGCCAGAGCACGGTTTCCGCAGAGAATATTGATGCGGACACCGCCTCTGTGGCTCTGCACATTTACAACTTTGATGAGACCGATCTGTCCGGTGGTATCTACATGCGGAGCACAGCAGGCACACAGATCCACGCCGGGGATCTCGACGATACGTACATTTTCCGTGAGAGCCAGCTTGCTGCGGTAGTTTAAGCTTAACAGTTCTTCGGAGGAGGGCCAGCTGATGTTGACCGGAAGATTTTTCCAGACGTAAGCGTTGGCTTCCTGTTCGATAAGGCGCAGTTGTTCCAGAGAGACTTCCCCGTTCATATCCAGTGTCACTTCTCTGTCACTTAAATGAAAACCCACATTTTCCAGACCGAAATGGGAATGCAGCAAGCCGGAGATCATATGCTCCCCGGAGTGCTGCTGCATGAAATCAAACCGGCGGTTCCAGTCCACATGACCGGTGACTTCAGTGCCTGTGGGAAGCTCACAGGTCATTTTATGATACAGGATGCCCTGCTTAATGCTGACATCCAGTACTTCCTGACCGTTTAAGGTGCCTTTATCGGCGGACTGGCCGCCCTCTTCCGGGAAAAATGCGGAAGCATCCAGAACGATCAGATAATATCCTTCTTCTTTGGCAGGAACACATTCGGTCACCACGGCGGTAAAATCCGTCTGATGTACATCTTCATAATATATTTTACGTGTGCCAAGGGAATTCATTTGTGCATTGCTGATACGATCCATAGATGCCTGTCCAATCTGCTGTAGGAAAACAGCGTTTTGTGATAATTGAAAAATAGAAAATACATATCTATTCTATATCAGACCCGGTGAAAAAAGCAATGGAAAATGTAAGCTTTTACACAGCTTTGTCAGATTCTCCAAGGAGTATCGGGATTGCGGAGAGGATTTTTGTAGGTTTTTATGCAGACAGGGTCTATTGCGACGCATTTTTTTTTGTGATATAATAAATCGATTATGCAGATACCAGATTTAAACGGCAGAGGCCGACCGTGCTTGCACGGGGAGGCAGGTGCCGATTTAAATCGCCAAAACATGAGGATGCAGTGGAATCCGAATGTTTTCAGAAGTGCGGGAGTTGCGAAGCAGCGGAGCAATTCGTGGGTATCGTAGACAATGCAGATACCCAGCGGAGCAATTCGCAGGTATTGTAGGAGACTGAGAGAAATACAAACGTCGCAAAAAGCGGCAGAATGTGAGGAAAGAATGAAGGCATTTTTGATTTTGGAAGATGGAACGGTGTTCGAAGGAACGCACATCGGTGCAGACAAAGAGATCATCAGTGAAATCGTATTTAACACATCCATGGCCGGATATCTGGAGGTCCTGACGGATCCGTCCTATGCAGGACAGGCTGTATGCATGACTTACCCCCTGATCGGTAACTATGGCATATGTAGGGATGACTGCGAGTCGGAGAGACCCTGGCCGGATGGATTCATCGTCAGAGAGCTTTCACGTATTCCCAGCAACTTCCGCTGTGACTGCACAATACAGGAATACTTAGAGGAGAACGGTGTGCCCGGTATCGCCGGAATCGATACCCGTGCGCTGACCAAGATCCTGCGTGAGAAGGGTACCATGAACGGTATGATCACCACCAACGAAGCCTATGACCTGAACGAAGTGCTTCCGAAGCTGAAAGCATATACCACAGGTAAGGTCGTGGAAAAGGTGACCTGCAAGGAGAAGTATGTAGTGAATCCCACCACGGATCTGGCACAGAACGGCCCTCTGTCCGGTGCAGCGCGTTTTGATAAAGAAGCTTATGAAAAGGGTGTCAGAGAGCCCAAGCCCGCACTGGTAACGGAGCTGTCCGGACAGGGACTAAAGGTAGCTCTGTTAGACCTGGGAGCCAAGAGAAATATCGCCAGATCCCTGGCAGAGAGAGGCTGTGAGGTGACCGTATACCCCGCTGGAACTCCCGCACAGGAGATCATTGATGATAATCCCGACGGTATCATGTTAAGTAACGGACCGGGAGACCCCAAGGAGTGTACCGGTGTGATCGCCGAGATCAAAAAGTTATACGATACCGAGATTCCTATTTTCGCAATCTGTCTGGGACATCAGCTGATGGCTCTGGCTACCGGCGCAGATACCCACAAAATGAAATATGGACACAGAGGAGGCAACCATCCGGTAAAGGATCTGATGACCGGAAGAGTATATATTTCTTCTCAGAACCATGGATATGTGGTAGATACCGACAAGCTGGATCCTTCCGTAGCGGTTCCAGCATTTATCAATGTCAACGACGGTACCAACGAGGGTCTGTCCTACACCGGCAAGAACATTTTCACCGTACAGTTCCACCCGGAAGCATGTCCGGGACCCCAGGACTCCGGTTACCTGTTTGACCGGTTCATTCATATGATGAGAGGAGAGAACTAAGATGCCCAAGAATCCTAATGTAAAACGAGTAATGGTAATCGGCTCCGGTCCTATTGTCATCGGACAGGCAGCGGAATTCGACTATGCAGGTACCCAGGCCTGCCGTTCCCTGAAGGAAGAGGGAGTAGAGGTAATCCTGGTGAACTCCAACCCTGCGACCATCATGACTGATAAAGATATCGCAGATAAGGTATATATCGAGCCCCTGAACGTAAAGGTTCTGGAGCAGATCATTGAAAAGGAAAAGCCCGACAGCATCCTTCCCACCCTGGGAGGACAGGCTGGTCTGAACCTCGGTATGGAGCTGGAGGAGTCCGGTTTCCTGGCTGCTCATAATGTAAAGCTGTTAGGTACTACCGCAGCTACCATTCGTAACGCCGAAGGACGTCAGGAGTTCAAAGACCTGATGGAGCGCATCGGTGAGCCCTGTGCAGCATCCAGGGTCGTTGAAAATGTGGAAGACGGTGTGGAATTCACCAATACCATCGGCTATCCGGTCGTACTGCGTCCCGCTTATACCCTGGGAGGTTCCGGTGGCGGTATCGCCCACAATCAGGTAGAACTGGAAGAGATCCTGGAGAACGGTTTACGTCTGTCCCGTGTGGGTCAGGTACTGGTAGAGCGTTGTATTGCAGGCTGGAAAGAGATCGAGTACGAAGTAATGCGTGACAGCGCAGGCAACTGCATCACCGTATGTAACATGGAGAACATCGATCCCGTCGGCGTGCATACCGGAGACAGTATCGTAGTAGCTCCTTCCCAGACCCTGAGCGACAAGGAGTACCAGATGTTACGTACTTCCGCTCTGAAGATCATCAACGAACTGCAGATCACCGGTGGATGTAACGTACAGTTTGCACTGCATCCCACCAGCTTTGAATATTGTGTTATCGAGGTTAACCCCCGTGTCAGCCGTTCTTCCGCACTGGCAAGTAAGGCGACCGGTTATCCTATCGCAAAGGTAGCAGCGAAGATCGCACTGGGCTTTACCCTGGATGAGATCAAGAACGCCATTACCCACAAGACCTATGCCAGCTTCGAGCCGACACTGGACTACTGTGTCGTGAAGATTCCCAGACTGCCTTTTGATAAATTTATCACTGCAAAACGTACTCTGACCACCCAGATGAAAGCAACCGGTGAGGTTATGAGTATCTGCAATAACTTCGAGGGAGCATTGATGAAGGCTATCCGTTCCCTGGAGCAGCATGTGGACTGCCTGCGCAGCTATGATTTCAGCGCTTTGTCTGTGGAGGAACTGTTAGAGCGTCTGAAGATCGTGGATGACCAACGTATTTATGTCATTGCGGAAGCTATCCGTAAGGGCATCAGCTACGAGCAGATCCACGACATTACCAAGATCGACCTGTGGTTCATCGACAAGATTGCCATTCTGACCGAGATGGAGCATGCGCTGGAGACACAGCCGCTGACGGTTGATCTGTTGAAGGAAGCCAAGAGAATCGAGTTCCCGGATAACGTGATCGCAAGACTGACCGGCAAGACCGAGGAGGAGATCAAGAAGATGCGTTATGACAACGGCATTAAGGCTGTCTACAAGATGGTAGATACCTGTGCTGCAGAGTTCGCAGCTTCCACTCCTTATTACTATTCCGTATTCGGCGGCGAGTGCGAAGCCAAGGAGACTACCGGACGCAAGAAAGTCCTGGTACTGGGTTCCGGTCCTATCCGTATCGGACAGGGTATCGAGTTCGACTATTGTTCCGTACATGCTACCTGGGCATTTTCCGAGGCAGGCTATGAGACCATTATCATCAACAACAACCCGGAGACTGTAAGTACCGACTTCGATATTGCGGACAAGCTGTATTTCGAGCCTTTGACTCCGGAAGATGTGGAATCTATCGTAAATATTGAGCATCCCGATGGTGCTGTGGTACAGTTCGGCGGACAGACCGCTATCAAGCTGACTGAGAGCCTGATGAAGATGGGCGTGCCTATCTTAGGTACCAAGGCGGAGGATGTAGATGCCGCTGAGGACAGAGAACTGTTTGACAAGATTCTGGAAGAGACCGGGATCCCCCGTGCAGCCGGCGGTACTGTATACACCGCAGAGGAAGCTAAGGCGGTTGCTAACAGACTGGGCTATCCCGTACTGGTGCGTCCTTCCTATGTATTGGGCGGACAGGGCATGCAGATCGCTATCTCCGATGAAGAGATTGAAGAATTCATGGAGATCATCAACCGTATCGCACAGGATCACCCGATCCTGGTAGATAAGTATTTACAGGGTAAGGAGATCGAGGTCGATGCCGTATGCGACGGTACCGATATCCTGATCCCCGGTATCATGGAGCATATCGAGAGAACCGGTATCCACTCCGGAGACAGTATCTCCGTATACCCGGCTCCGACCATTGATAAAGTAGTAAAAGAGAAGATCGCAGAGTACACCAGAAGACTGGCAAAGGCACTGCATGTCAAGGGACTGATCAATATCCAGTTCATTGCCATCGGTGACGAAGTATATGTCATTGAGGTTAACCCCCGCTCTTCCCGTACCGTACCTTATATCAGTAAGGTAACCGGTATTCCTATCGTGGATCTGGCGACTGAAGTGATCATCGGCAAGACCATCCGTGAGCTTGGCTACGAGCCCGGCTTACAGCCTGAGGCAGAGTATTTTGCCATCAAGATGCCCGTGTTCTCCTTCGAGAAGATCCGTGGTGCCGAGATCAGCTTAGGACCGGAGATGAAGTCTACCGGTGAGTGTCTGGGTATCGCCAAGACCTTCAATGAGGCTCTGTACAAGGCATTCCTGGGAGCAGGCGTAGAACTGCCCAAGTACAAGAACATGATCATCACCGTGAAGGATGCGGATAAGGGTGAAGCCATTGAAGTCGGAAGACGCTTCGAAAAGCTGGGATACACCATTTATGCTACCAGAAGTACCGCAGCTGCTCTGAATGAAGCAGGTGTGAAAGCAAGAAAGGTCAACAAGATCTCTCAGGAATCCCCGACCGTTATGGACCTGATCCTGGGACACAAGATCGACCTTGTCATCGATACCCCGACCCAGGGCCGCGACAAGACCAGAGACGGTTTCCTGATCCGCCGTACCGCTATCGAGACCGGTATCTACTGCATCACTGCAATGGACACCGCCAATGCTCTCGTGACCAGCATGGAGCATATGAACGATTGTAAGGAACTGACGCTGGTGGATATTGCACAACTGTAAGATATAAAATGGATAAGAACAGTGGAGTCGCGAAAGTTGCTCCACTGTTTGTGTTTGTGACAAAAACAAAGTGTTGACAAATGTCCGCGAAAGGAATAAAATACAAACAGTTAAAGACATAAAGGCTGTGAAGAGAAGAGTAGGAGAAGAGATACGTCGCAGAGAGTCCCGGCAGGTGGGAAGGGATATGGAAGGCTTCTTTGAACATGGTCTCGGAGCTTTGCACCGACTTCGTATTCGGACAGGATATCCGGCAGATGCGGACAGGCTGCAACGGGAGTACCCGTTATCGTACCTGACTATCGATGAGCGTTTGTTTGTCCGTAGTTGCAGAGGCCTGATCCCGTGAGAGATGGGCGAATTAAGGTGGTACCGCGGAAGAATGTTCCGCCCTTAAATTTTAATTTAAGGGCGGTTTTTTATTATGTCAAAAAGAGAAGAACTGATCAGAGAATATTGCAGGCAGGTAAATGAAAGCCTGCATTTTATACAAAAATACATGGAAGGGATCGTTCCCGCTGGCCGATGCAGCGAAGAACTGTATTGGGAGACCAAGAAGATCAGTGAGGAACTGCAGAAGAGCAATCATGAACAGACCGCATTGATCCGGGCCTATCTGCGGGAGGCGGCACAACTGTACGTAGAGGGGGAGCCCTGGAAGACCCGCATTACGGACCGAAGACTTTGCCGTAATACGATCCTGAATCATTTACAGATGCTGGCGAATGTCAGCTTCTGGCTGAGAGAACAGGGAGAGCCACTGGCAGAGGAAGTCTGTGGATGGCTGTTAGCCCAGGAGACAGCGGATGTGCAGAAAGTTAGATCCGGACAAAGTCTGGAAGTTGCCAGAGAGATCTATCCGGCCGTGCAGAGAAAGAGAGCATAGGAGCGGTAGGCTGTAAAAGCACAAATTTGAAAATAAAATCCGTGGGGACAGCATATACTAGGCGTATGGTAAATATTGTATGATCGTGAGCCTGTATCCCGCAGGCGGATTGGAGTCTCATGTTAGAAGAACATTATCCTTTTGTTGCACAGCCTCTTCCCTACGAATATGATGCCCTGCTTCCGGTATTAGATGAGGAAACACTTCATTTTCATCACGACAGGCATTATCAGACCTATGTGGATAAGCTGAATGCCACCCTTGCCGATTATCCGCAGTTACAGCAGATGTCCTTGACGGAACTGCTCACTTCGGAGGATAATATACTTGCGTCCCTGCCGGAGGAAGCCCGGAAAAGCATTCACAATAACGGTGGCGGTGTATATAATCATCAGCTGTATTTTGACAGTATGCGAAGCCCGGCAGGACAGGAGCCCTGTGGAGCTCTGGAGGAGGCGCTGGTCCGGGATTTTGGATCGGTGAGACAATGGAAAGAACAGATGTCACAGGCAGCCACGGGGGTATTTGGCTCCGGATGGGCATGGCTTGTGAGTGACCAGGACGGTACTCTGATGGTCCTTACTACAGCGAATCAGGATGTCCCGGATCTGAAATTGTATACCTCCATATTTCCCATAGATGTGTGGGAGCATGCCTATTATTTACAGTATCAGAACCGCAGGCCGGATTACGTGGAAGGATGGCATAAGCTGATCCACTGGAAAAAAGCGGGACGACGTTACGAACAGGTACTTTGCAGACTGGAAAGAGCGGCCGGGGAAGCGGAAAAATTGCAAAATGACAGCCGCACAACAGAAGCGAACGGCAGATAGTGTGCAACGTGCGGAACAGAAGAACAGAAAGAGGAAAATGACTATGGAGAACAGACCGATCATAAAAAAGGAACAGGTAGAGACCGTCTACGACAGCAGATTTATCAAGGTATTTGATCTGCAATATGAGCCGGGAAAACATTATTTTGATGCTACCAGAAGAGCCAAAGATAATCTGGCAGCGGTAAAGAGCGACGAAGAATTCAGACAGATGCTGCCGGATGCAGTCAGCTGCGTTGTGATCCTGAAGATCAGAGGACAAGAACCGAGACTTTGCTTAAGCCGTGAGTATCGTTACCCGGCAGGACATTTTCTGCTGAGCGTTCCGGCAGGACTTTTAGACCCGGAGGATGCAACGGAAGAAAATCCCGTATTCCATGCGGCAGCCCGGGAGCTTCGGGAAGAGACCGGCATCACACTGGAAGAGAGCGACAGCATCCGTCTGGTGAATCCGCTGGTATTCAGTACCCCCGGTATGACGGATGAGAGCAATGCACTGGTGCAGATCATATTGAACCGTGAAGAGATGCCGAAGGTAAGTCAGGAAGGAGCCGTTGGAACGGAATGTTTTGATGGTTTTCTGCTGCTGACCAAAGAAGAAGCACAGAAAATCTTAAAAGACGGCGTGGATGACCAGGGATTTTTTTACCCGTTATATACCTGGGCGGCATTGATGTGCTTTGCGACGGGAATGTGGAAATAATTTTTGAATAAATAAGACGATGAACGAAAAGCGTGTGGAGAGATCTGCACGCTTTTTTTGAAATTTGTAACAAATAGCGAAAAATTCTTCGTTATGATTAACAAAGAGGAAGGTTGCCGTTCGCTCAATTGATTTTCCAATTGCTCAATTGTATAATTATGTCATTAGCAAGTACAATTGAGGAGCAAAGACATATCCTGTGATGAATTGCAGAATCCAGAACCGCAGAAAGGAGAGACAGAGGAAACGGACGGAGAGCCCCCGAAGAAAAAGAACAGCCGGATCGTAAAAACTGCTGTCCTGGTGGGAATACTGGTGATCGTCGGAGGACTGCTGTTGGGATATATGATAAAGCATAGAGAACCTACTTATCAGCAGATAGGCACAAGATACATCGATGATCCTGACTGGGGGAATGTATATGAAATTTCGTATGTGGTAAAAGGGGAAGTAACGGCAGAGAGACTTAATGAGCATTTGCGTGAAGTGAGAGAAACGGTGGACCGGGAAGAACTGGGTACCAATGTTGTCAAGACTGTATATTACAGGAACCTGTCTCTTATACACATCTGACGCTGCCGACGACTTAATAGGTGTAGATC
>ENA-OYWH01001310-OYWH01001310.1-human-gut-metagenome-genome-assembly--contig:-NODE-1310-length-11065-cov-9.115441_pt1 | contig 11065 bp, 9 predicted proteins | sample MGYA00244168_ERZ653393 | MGnify/ENA primary metagenome ERZ653393 (study PRJEB26926, sample SAMN06165164) | human gut metagenome | biome: ENVO:00009003; feature: ENVO:2100002; material: ENVO:00002003...
GCGACCTGTCCGCTGTGGTCACCGGCATCATTCTGGCCATGAACGTGCCCGTGGGCATGCCCATCGGCCAGCTCATCATCGGCGACCTGGTTGCCATCATCGTGGTCAAGCAGCTGTTCGGCGGCATTGGCATGAACTTTGCAAACCCTGCACTGGTCGGCCGTATCGTGCTGTTCATCAGCTTTGCCGGTTCCATGAACAATTGGGTGTTCCCCGATGCAGCGGTTGACCAGCTGTCCAGCGCTACCCCGCTGGCTGTGGCTGACACCAGCAAGCTGAGCCTGCTGGATCTGTTCATGGGCGTGCACGGCGGTGTTCTGGGCGAGACCTGCGCTCTGGCCATCCTGCTGGGCCTGATTTATATGGTGGCCACCAAGACCATCAGCATCGCCATCCCCGCTTCTTACATCGGCAGCATGTTTATCTTCTACCTGATCTCCACCGGCAGCCTGCACGGCGCACTGGTCGGCATCCTGTCCGGCGGCCTGATGTTCGGTGCTGTGTTCATGGCAACGGACTATGTCACCAGCCCCTTTACTCTGAAGGGCAAGCTGATCTACGGCCTGTGCCTGGGCATCGTCACCTTCGCCATCCGTCAGTGGGGCAGCTACGCCGAGGGCGTTTCCTTCGCGCTGCTGTTTATGAACCTGTGGGTCCCCTTTATCAACGATTGGACCCGTCAGACTCCTTACGGCTATGTTAAGCCTGCAAAGAAAGCAAAGGAGGGTGCTGGCAAATGAATAAGAATTCTTCCTGGGAGACCAGTGTAAAGCCTGTTGTTGTGCTGAGCGTGATCGCACTGATCGTCAGCCTGCTGCTGGCCATGGTCAACTCCTTTACGGCTCCCATCATTGAGGATAACCAGAAGGCCGCAACGCTGGCTGCCTATGTGGACGTGATGCCCACCGTTTCCAGCGCCTCCGATCTGGAGGAAGTGACCGACTACACCACCGAGAACATCACCGGTGCTGTAAAGGCCACCGACGGCTCCCTGGCCATCAAGGCTGAGGAAAAGGGCTTTGACGGCGGCATCCTGTCCGTCATCATCGGCTTCGACACCAACGGCACTGTCACCGGCATCTGGGTGGACGCTTCTACCCAGACCAAGGGCATCGGCAGCAACGTTGCCACCGACAGCTTCCTTGCTCAGTTCGATGGCATGGATGGCACCCAGAACATCACCCTGGGCCAGGGCTACGACGCATACAGCGGCGCAACCATTTCCTCTAAGGCTCTGTTTGCCGCCATCAACGATTGCATCAACTGCTACAACGAGTTGGCATAAAGGAGGTTGGTAAGAAATGGCAAGCGAAAACAAGTCCAAGGTAAGCATCCTTACCAACGGCATCATCAAAGAAAACCCCGTTCTGCGTCTGGTTCTGGGCACCTGCTCCTGCCTGGCTGTTACCACGGCAGTTTCCAGCGCGCTGGGCATGGGCGCAGCCTTCACCTTCGTGCTGGTGTGCTCCAACATCCTGATCTCGCTGCTGCGCAACGTGATCCCCGCTAAAGTCCATCTGCCCTGCTACATCGTCATCATTGCAGGCTTCGTGACCATCGTTCAGATGGTGATGCACGCCTACATGGACAGCCTGTACACTGCACTGGGCGTGTTCCTGCCCCTGATCGTTGTCAACTGCATCATTCTGGGCCGTGCCGAGATGTTTGCCTGCAAGAACAATGTGGTGGATTCCGCACTGGACGGCATCGGCATGGGCATCGGCTACACCCTCACCGTGGTGCTGATGGCCTCCATCCGTGAGATCCTGGGCAGCGGCACCTGGCTGGGCTTCCAGGTCCTGCCCGAGAGCATGGCCAAGATGAGCATTATGACCCAGGCTCCCGGCGCATTCTTCTGCTACGGCGTGCTGATGGCCGGCTGCGTCTGGCTGGAAGGCAAGCTGGATGCCCGCATCGAGCGCAAGAGCTGCTGCGACCTCGACAACCTGAAGAAGGAGGCAGAATAAGATGTTAGTCAAACTTGCTGCGATCTTCTTCAGCATGATCCTGGTGAACAACTACGTGCTGGTGAAGTTCTACGGTATCTGCCCGTTCCTGGGCGTTTCCAAGAAGCTGGATTCCTCCATTGGTATGTCCGGCGCTGTTATCTTTGTTATGCTGGTGGCAACGGCTGTCACCTTCCCCATCCAGATCTTCATTTTGAACCCCGCTGACCTGGGCTACCTGCAGACCATCGTGTTTATCCTGGTCATTGCAGTGCTGGTGCAGTTCATCGAGATCTTCCTGAAGAAGTATGTTGTTGCACTGTACAATTCTCTGGGCGTTTACCTGCCCCTGATCACCACCAACTGCTGCGTGCTGGCCGTGACCATTCTGGTCGTGGACGACTACGGCGCAGACGTTGCTACCCTTGGCTTTGCCGCTGCCTACATTGAGGCTCTGGTCTGTGCCGTGGGTGCAGGTGTCGGCTTTATGCTGGCCATGGTCATGTTCAGCGGCGTGCGCAAGCGTGTGGAAGCCTGCGATCCCCCGGCACCCTTCAAGGGCCTGCCCATCACCCTGATCGCAGCAGCCATCACCAGCCTGTCCTTTATGGGCTTCGGCGGCCTCGTCGAAAACCTGTTCAACGTGACGCTGTAAGGGAGGAACAGGATTATGAATATTGTATCTGCTGTGATCCTCTGTACCATCGTGGGCGCGATCGGTGCCGTTGTTCTGGTGCTGGCCGCAAAGTTCATGGCGGTTGAGGAAGACCCCCGTATTGAAGAAGTTTCTGCCTGCCTGGCCGGTGCAAACTGCGGCGGCTGCGGCTACGCCGGCTGTGCCGACTACGCAAAGGCCGTTGTTATGGACGGCGTTCCCTGCGACAAGTGCGCCCCCGGCGGCCCCAAGGCTGCTGCCGCCATTGCCAAGATCATGGGCGGTGAGGCAAGCGCTGTGGAGAAGAAGGCTGTGGTCCAGTGCCAGGGCAACTCCGAGCACTGCAAGCCCAGCTACGAGTACAAGGGCATCCAGACCTGTGCCGCTGCCGCGACCCTGTACGGCGGCCCCAAGACCTGTACCTTTGCCTGCATCGGCCTGGGCGACTGCACCAAGGTGTGTAAGTTCGATGCCATCCACATTGTGGACGGCGTGGCCAAGGTGGACAAGGACAAGTGCACCGGCTGTGGTGCCTGCGCCAACATCTGCCCCAAGCACGTTATTATGATCGACGCTGGCGGCCCCCGCAAGCCCGTGGTCATGTGCTCCAATCAGGATAAGGGCCCCGTTGCCATGAAGGCCTGCACCACTTCCTGCATTGCCTGCGGCATGTGCGAGCGCACCTGTAAGTTCGATGCCATCCACGTTGTGGACGGCGTGGCCCGCATCGACTACGACAAGTGCAAGGGCTGCGGCATGTGCGCCCAGAAGTGCCCCAAGCACATCATCCTCTTCCCGCTGAAGGACGATCCGAATCCCCCCAAGCCCGTGGTGAAGCAGGCTCCGAAGCCCGCTGCCGCTCCTGCCGCAAAGGCTGAGGAGGCAAAGGCTCCCGAAGCCCCCAAGGCTGAATAAGCGGAACCCATTGTAATATGGTAAAGCGCCCCCATTGCTCCTTTGAGTGATGGGGGCGCTTTTTGGTGAGGCACGCCCTCTCAGTCTCGCATTCGCTCGACAGCTCCCCCGAGGGGGGAGCCAACGCATCTGCAAGGGAAACGGGAGCTTTGGGCAGACTTTTGGGCGGTAAATGCCGCTGAAGGTCGAGCCGCAATTGGCTCTCCCTTTGGGAGAGCTGGCAAAGCCGTCAGGCTTTGACTGAGAGGGCTCCGAAAACTTTTTTCAAAAAATCTCGAAAAAAAGTGAAAGGAATCTGCGTTTCATGTATTATAGAGAGTGAAACTGCGAAGATACAACACAAAACTGCGTGATATAACAATGCGGCGGGCGTGCGGATAAGTCGGACTGTTCTACTCCCCGCAATGATATTGCGACGGTTCATAACGTGCTGTATATCGCAGAATATTTTGTCTGAAAAGGGGAAGGGAAAATAAAATTTCACTATTGAAAATACTGGATATACATGCTATAATTACGATAATGATGTGTCTGGTAAAAATAACCTGCCAAGGGAAAAAAACCGACAAAAGTTGGATATCTTTTCCTCCGGTTTTGCCAAAAATACTATGATGCAGGGAGGGCTCCACTGTGCGGAAAAATCATCACGGAAAAAAAGATAGGCTGGTGAAGCGCGTTTTTGCGCTTTGTCTGGCGCTTGCGGTCATCTGCACCTGCCTTGTGCCGGTGTTTGCAACGGAGGGTCTGATCGATCCTCAGGTTAATCAAGAGGCCTCCCGGCCCGTAGATGACGGCGAGGCATCCTATCCTGACGACGAAGTTGCCGGTTTCGGCGGGGACGAAGTTGCCGGTTTTGGCGAGGACGAAGTTGCCACCCGGCCTGTGGAAGGCGGCGAGGACAACCTCGACGGCGGCCCCAACGTTAAGGAAACAGAGTGGGGCACCGTCATTGAGTACGACACCAGCACCAGCACCAGTACCGATCCCAGCTCCAGCACCGAGACCCAATGGTCCGGCGAGGACGACGTGGTGGAAAAGCCTGATGACAAAGTGGTCGTTTCCGGCGACGAGATCAAAAAGCTGCAGGACATGGTGGTCTACCGCTTCTGGCTGAGGGAGCTGAACGCCAACGACCTGCAGGACATTACCGCTCAGGCACAGATCAACAATATGACGGAAAGCGAGTATCTGGCCCGGAACGGTGAGGTTTTGTGGAACCTGTACTTCATTCAGGCTGTACCCCGGGCAGAGACCATCGCGGACTACAGCAGCTACATCGAGAACCCCTCCTCCAACCGGGACCCCAAGGGCGAACTGCGGCAGTTTGACTACTGGTACACGCTGGACGAGTTTGGCAACCGGGTGCGCCTGAACCTCACCGACCCCACCAGCAACATTCTGGACGACAAGACCACCACCGTGAACGTCTACGCCGCATGGAAGGACGGTACCGTTGGCTCCGATGAGGAAGAGGACGTGGATCACGAGGATCTGGTGGACAAGAACCCCGTGCCTGTGGATCTGGAAACCAAAGCCTCTGCTTCCTACGAGGACGAGGAAGGTAACCCGAAAACCACAACCCTGCCGGTGGAAGTGAAAAACCTGCCCTCTGCCGCCCATAGCCTCAGCGTCATCCACATGGGTGATGATGATATGGAGAGCTTCTATGAGAGCCACGAGGACAGCTTTGGGGAAATGATGCCCATTCTGGGCCTGAAGATCTCCCCCAAGAACGCCAAGGGCGAAACGGTGCAGCCTGCCAAGGGTGAAAAGGCTACCGTTACCGTCTCCGGTCTGGAAAAACTGCCGGAAATGGAAGGTGCAACTGCCGACACGCTGAAAGTGTTCCACGAGACCACTGACAATGTGGAGATTCTGGATGTCCTTACTTATACCAACGGCACCCTGACCTTTGAGACCTCCAGCTTCAGCCCCTTTGTGATTGCGCTGGAATACCCGGATCAGGGAAGTGAAGACTTCGATGATGACGGCATTGAGATCGTCAGCATTGAGATTGATGGCGTTGAGTACCCGAATGTGAATGATGGAATTGCTACGATCAGCAGCATTCAGGGCGATACAAAAGTTCCGGTTGGTGCAACGATTACACTGCGATCCAAAAACGGAAAAAGTAATTATTATCACAATTGGAGGATTATAGAAGGAGAAAATTGTGCTGAGTTCGTTGGTGCAACTAACGGAAAGGGCGATACCTATAAAACCGTGAGGCTAAAACTTACCTCGAGTGGCAAAGTGAAGGTTAGGCATGACTATGGTGAAAAAAAGAATAACCTGGGGAATAATGATACAACGGATTCTATTGAGGTTGTTGACACTAAAACGAAATCTTCTTTTAGTCTCTATGTTTACACGCAGATTCGGGATTATTCGCAATCTCAGGAAGATTATTACAAGCCAAGTGTGGAAAATAAGGCTTGGAATGGTATGGCCGTTGGTACAATCTTGAATGTAGAGGATCCGGTAAAATATAAAGGTAAAGTGCGTCCTGAGAACCAGCTTTATGACACAAACAATACCAAAAATAAGCTTGGAACAGAAATTTTGGTTGATTCTGGACAGTTTCCTGTGATTCCGATTAAACAGGCGGATGGTTCTTACAAGGATTACTATTATCTGGAAAAACCGAGTAGTTGGGAGCAAGATGCCCAGAAGAATTATGGCGGCACGTACACAATTGAATGGTACGAGGTGGTTGCAACGGGTGGAGCCAATACTGGCCAAAATGGCTCGCAGGGAGATTGGAAGGATGAAAAGGAGTATGAAGAGCAGTATAAATCCAAATACACGAATGGTGTATATCGATCTCCGATTACGCCGGTTAAGTATGAAACAATGACGTACCATCTGGATGGTTTGCTATTGATCCATGATGCAACGCACATCAATGTCACGTTTATGGTTCAGGATGCGGGTAAAAATACTTTTGATCTAGTGAATGATTATGGCGGAGCATTTACTATCCCAGAAGGGAGCAATTCGATTTCGCTGAGTAATATCAATCGTCCGGATGTTCTCCGCGCAGGTCAAACTGAAGCAGATTGCCCGGCAACAAAAGAAACAGCGGATGGAACCGTTTATAAATTTGAGGGTTGGTATACGGATAAGAACTTTACACCTGCAAGCAAGTTTGATTTTACAGAGGATACCATTAGTGCAGATACAACTTTCTACGCAAAGTATGTGCCTGCTTCCGCCAACCTGACTGTTACCAAAACCGTTACCGGCAAACTTGGCGACACCAATAAGGCTTTTACCTTTACGATTACCAAGGCTGATGGCACAGCGGTGAACATCGCGAGTGCAAATATTGAAATTAGTGATGCTGATAGTACAAAGGTTGAATGGAAAGATAATGGTCAGTTTACGCTGAAAGATAGAGCGTCGATTACCTTCAAGAATCTACCGAGTGGCGAGTACAAGATTGTAGAGGACGATTACATCGGCGAAAAGTACGAGACCAGCTGGCAGATTGGTACAGACGGTAAAGTATACGAAAAGAATCGTACTGCAACTGTAACAATCGGTACAACTGAGCAGACGGTTCACTTCACTAATCACCGAACTCTCGAGCCTGATCTTGGTGTTCTCCTCGACACCCTGCCTTACATTGTCATCCTTGCTGTGGTGGCAGGCGGCGTTGCCCTGTTGATGCTGCGCAAGCACCGTAAGGAAGATGACTAAAGGGGGCTGACCGCATGGCGAAGAAGAAAGCGCCCCAGCGGCTGGCCGGTGCAGAGGAAAGCTGTATCAGCCCGGAGCAGGAAGCAATCATCCAATGGTTCCGGACGGTGAAATTCCGCAAGAACCTGCTGGGCGGCGTGGACGAAGCGGCAATGTGGAAGAAGCTGGAAGAGCTTTACGCCCTGTACGAAGCCGCCATCCGCGCCGAGCGCACAAGGTACAATGTGCTGCTGGAAACCTCTCCGTCAAAGCCTGACGGCTTTGCCACCTCCCCTGATAGGGGAGGCAAGACAGGTGCTGCGCAGCCGGAAGCATCCGGCACCGGTGAACCCGGGAACGTAAACCTGGCTCCCACTAAAGTTGACAGTTTTGCCAAGGGCTCCCCTACTAGGGGAGCTGGCACGGCGACAGCCGTGACTGAGAGGTTTAATCCGGAATCTGACAGCTCTGACCCCCAAAAGGAGGCGCATTCCGATGCACCCGCTGGACAATGAAGCCCTGAAGCTGGGGGCACGGGCGGTGCGCCGCCGCAGGCTGGACGCTGAGAACCGGCAGGATTTTATCAGCCTGCTGGGCCGCGTTGTGGTGATCCTGCTGTGCGCCTGGGTGCTGTTCACGCAGGTGTTCCTGCTCACGCAGGCCAAGGGCAGCAGCATGTTCCCCGCGGTAAAGGATGGCGACCTGCTCATCTGCTACCGCCTGCAAAAAACCTACGCAAAAAACGACGTTGTGGTCTACACCCAGGGCGGTAAGCTCCGGGTGGGCCGCATCCTTGGGCGCGAGGGCGACCTTGTGGCTCTGGACGACAGCGGCACCCTTGTGGTGAACGGCGCTGTGCAGAGCGGCGAGATCCTCTACCCCACCTACGCAAAGGACGCGCTGGAGTACCCCTACACGGTGCCGGAGGGCTGCGTTTTTGTGCTGGGCGATTACCGCACACAATCCGAGGACAGCCGGGACTTTGGCCCGGTTCCGCTGGAGGATGTGCAAGCAAAAGTAATTACACTACTGCGGCGACGCAGTTTGTAATACCACGGAAGCCGGAAGAAGCTGCCGGCATCCTGCCTGTGAACCGCGGAGTTTGGGCCGCGGCACAGGAGTACGAACTATTTCTTACTAGGGAGGAATAACAATGAAACTGAAGAAATTCTTCGCGGGCGTTCTGGCTGCCGCCATGATGCTCACCGTCGGCGCAACTGCTGCGTTTGCGACGGAAGGCAATAAAGTTGATGCTAGCTATGAGGGCACGGCTGGCAAATACAATGCGAAGATGTTTGTGCCGGTTGATGGCAAGGCTGAAATTGATTTAACCAAGGTTCTGACGGTTGTTAGTGGTACTGCACCCGATAGCATGAAGTTTAACTTTAATGTTTATGAGGGTACGGAAACTACCGGTACAGCACTGGGTACTAAATCGGTGGAATTTAACGCAGGTAATTATACTTCTAAGGGTGGCGAAAAAAATAATGGTGTCTATACTGGCACCTTTAAGCTGGATGTTGCGAAGCTGACTGAAGGTGAGTCTGTTGGTAAGTATACTTTTACCATCGTTGAGAGCATGGACAAGGCATACCAGTCTGTGACTGCTGAGTGTGGTACCGTGAAGATGGTCATCAGCAAGGTCAATGCAAAGGAAGTTGATTCTACTGCTACTGCTGATTTTGGTTATTTTGTTGCTCTGTATGATAGCGAGGGTAATAAGATTCTGGCCACCGATGCTTTTAAGAATAAGTATGGTGATGGCAACATTCAGAATTTGAAGTTGAGCAAGACTGTCCATGGTGCACTTGGCAACTTGAGCAAGGACTTTACCTTTAAGATTAAGTTCACTAAGGCAGATGCCCTGCAGAATAATACTGATACTGGTCTGTATAAGGGACCTCAGGTTGCAGAATTGAGCAACACTGCAACCATTAAGGATGGTACTACCGATATCGCTAAGAGCGCATATCTGGAGCTGGATAAGGAATATACTGTTACTCTGCGTCACAATGATTCTCTGAACCTTTCCAACCTGCCTGCTGGTATTAAGTATGAAATTTACGAGGATGGTTCTCAGGTAGAAGCTAGTGCTGTTGTTGTTACTGTTGACAATGTGAAGTACACTGTTACTGTTACTGATACTGCATTTGACACCACTGAGACTACTAAGATCAAGGGTACTGTTAATAATACCGACGTGACTGCAGCTTTCCAGAACACCAATCCTGATTCCCCCGACATGGGCGTTATCCTCGACAACGCTCCTTACATTGCACTGCTGGCCATCGTTGCCATTGGTGGTGTGGCCCTGATGCTGAACAAGCGCCGCCGCGACGAGGAGTAATTGCTCGCGTCCACGCCCTCTCCGTCAGTGCTCCGCACTGCCACCTCTCCCAAGGGGAGAGGCAAAAGTGGCTCGACCGATTGCGGCAGCTGACCGTGTAGATGCGTAGGCTCTCCCTTTGGGAGAGCTGGCGCGCAGCGCCTGAGAGGGCGTATCCATCCGAAAACCAATCAATTAGAATGCTTAACCGGAGGTGGGCTGTATCAACTGGCAGAGAAAAGCGTTGAGGGCAGCCGACTTTCTGGTGAGCACGGTGGTCGTGCTGTTCCTGGTGGTCGCCGGGGCGTATTCAGCCTATGCCCTGTGGGACAACTCGCAGGTGTACGCCGCCGCAGACAATGTTCAGGCAGAGCTTCTGCAGTTCAAGCCCAAGGCGGGCGCGGATAACGGCGCGAGCTTTGAGGAGCTGCTGGGCATCAACCCGGATGTCTGCGCGTGGGTCACACTGGACAACACTGCCATCGACTACCCTGTGGTACAGGGCGAGGACAATTTTACCTATGTGAACACCGATGTCTACGGTGATTTCTCGCTGGCAGGCAGCATCTTTCTGGATGTGAACTGCGACAAGAACTTCACCGACCCCTACTCTCTGCTGTATGGTCACCACATGGAAGAGAGCAAGATGTTCGGTGATCTGGATCTGTATAAGGACGCAGAGTTCTTTGCAGAGAACACCACCGGTGAGCTGATCCTGCCCGACCGCACCTATGATCTTAAAACCTTTGCATGTCTGCTGGTCCCTTCGTCTGAGAGCGCGATCTTCCAGCCCCAGCGCTGGGACAGCGACCTGCAGGGGTTGTACACCTTTGCGCAGGAGAACGCCCTGAACCTGAACACCGAAACGCTGGCCGCCATGAAAGCGGCGGGCGATGATGCTCAGGTGCTGGCGCTGTCCACCTGTTCAACGGAGTTTACCGATGCACGCACCATTCTTCTGGCGTGGATGATCCCGTCCGCGTCGGATTCATAAAGGAGAGGATGAAATGAGGTTCCGTAAAATCGCGGCAGCACTCCTGACGCTTGCGTTGGGGTTCTGCCTGTGTCAGCCGGCGGCATTTGCGGCCACCGCGGCTGACCAGCATGCACAGCTGCAGGAGCTTCCGGTTTCCATTCAGTCCACGGGGGAAACACCTCTCCCAAAGGAAACACTGACTGTGGAACTTGAGGCTGTGGACAATGCGCCCCTGCCCCAGGTGACCACTCTGGAGATCACCGACGGCGAGACCGGCAGCTTTGGCCCCATCAACTACACCAAGCCCGGCTATTACGTTTACACCGTGCGCCAGCGCGCCGGTGTCAACACCCGCGGCACCTACGATGAAACCGTGTACTATCTGCGCGTTTCCGTGGTGTGGGACAACGACAAGCTGGTGGCCCGGATGGCCGTGCACACACAGGCCGACCTGATGGACGAAAAGGTGAGCAGCATCACCTTCAACAACAGCTACAAGGCCATCGAGACCCCGTACTACCCGGACCCGTATGACCCCTGTCTCTTATACACATCTGACGCTGCCG
>ENA-OYWH01001327-OYWH01001327.1-human-gut-metagenome-genome-assembly--contig:-NODE-1327-length-10933-cov-5.174664_pt1 | contig 10933 bp, 8 predicted proteins | sample MGYA00244168_ERZ653393 | MGnify/ENA primary metagenome ERZ653393 (study PRJEB26926, sample SAMN06165164) | human gut metagenome | biome: ENVO:00009003; feature: ENVO:2100002; material: ENVO:00002003...
TCTACACCTATTAAGTCGTCGGCAGCGTCAGATGTGTATAAGAGACAGAAATAAACCGGGTGTGACAAAAGGAAAACAGTGGATCAGACTGAACAAAAATCTGGAATTACTGGATACACCGGGAATTTTGTGGCCGAAATTTGAAGATCAGATGGTTGGACTGCGTCTTGCACTGATCGGGGCAATCAAAGATGAAATTTTGAATATTGATGAATTGTCACTGGAGCTGATCAAAGTTCTGACAAGAGATTATGCCGGAATTTTAACAGACCGCTATGGTGTAGATGAGACACAAACTCCGGTGAAGATTTTAGAGCAGATCGCAGAGAACCGCAAATGTATTTCCAGAGGAAACGAATTAGATTACAGCAAGGCAGCAGCACTTCTGATCGATGAATTCCGGGGTGGCAGGCTTGGAAAGATTACGCTGGAAAAACCTTCCGGTCAGGAAACACAGGAGCAGGGTTAGGCGCTGTGCCTGCTAAGGCGGATAGGATCGGGGATTTGTATATTGCAGAAAAAGGAAATGTGAACAGAATGGCAGAGAAAAAAATCGGTGAGATCAGAGAAGAACTTAAGGCAGTGGACGATGAGAAGCTGCCTTCTTTTATAGAAGCATATGAAAAAGATGAGCGTTCCGGTGTTGTGAAAATCGTAGAGCAGGCAAAGAAACGGTTTGAAAAATTAGAGGCAGAGAAGCTCCGCATTGAAAATCTGAAAAAATATGAGCGTGAATATGCAGATTGTGGTTATATCTGTGGGATTGATGAAGTCGGAAGAGGACCGCTTGCCGGTCCGGTGGTAGCTGGGGCAGTTATTTTGCCAAAAGACTGTGATATTTTATATATCAATGATTCCAAGAAGCTTTCTGCGGCAAAGCGGGAAGAATTGTATGATGTGATCATGGAAAAGGCAGTTGCGGTAGGTATTGGAATGGCAAGCTCACAGAGGATTGACGAGATCAATATTTTGCAGGCAACTTATGAGGCAATGCGTGAGGCTATAAGCAAATTAAGCGTAAAACCCGATATATTATTAAATGATGCGGTCACGATTCCCGGAGTTTCCATCAGACAGGTGCCAATTATCAAAGGAGATGCAAAAAGTATTTCCATTGGGGCAGCGAGCATTGTTGCGAAGGTTACAAGGGACCGCCTGATGGTAGAGTATGACAAGATTCTGCCACAGTATGGATTCGCATCCAATAAAGGCTATGGTTCGGCGGAACATATCAAGGCATTGCAGGAAGTTGGACCATCTCCGATACATCGTGCCAGCTTTATCAAAAATTTTGTTTAAGAGATACGGACTGTCATATTAGAAAATGCTTCTGATTGCAGGAAAAATTTGCTATAGAGGAAGTTTGTATCAAGTGAGGCGGGATCATGCACATATCCGATTTGTTAGGACAATACAACAGAAATATTTCAAGCGGAACAGAAGAGTTGAAGGCAGCTTCCGGTATGCAGAAAGTAGTATCTACACTGGAAGAATTGTCTTCTGGAAGTGTTTTTGAGGGAACCGTCAGTTCTGTGAAGAACGGAAAAGTGACTCTGGCACTTAGCGATGGACAGACGATCACAGCAAGATTGTCTGGAAAAGTGCCGCTTTCGCAGGGAACGCCGATGTTTTTTCAGGTAAAAAGCAATGACGGTGCGACCATTGAAATCAAACCGTACACAGGCGCTGGCAGTGGAGGAAATCCAATTCTTACCAATGCACTGACGGAAGGAACCGTACCTGTGACGGAGCGGAATCTTGCAATGGTCGATGCCATGATGAAAGAGCAGATGCCAATTGATAAGCAAAGCCTTTTAAATATGGCAAGGATCGCGAATATGAATCCCGGTGTAGATATTACTACAGTTGTAAACATGACAAAGCTTGGAATCCCGGTTTCGCCGGAGATGGCAGCGCAGTTTGAAAATTACATGACGGATGAGCATGCCATTTTACAGGAGATGGATCAGGCGATGAACGAACTGGCTGATCTTGCGGGCTCTCATGATCTGACACCGAATCAGGCGGTACAGATGAATCATAAGATTCTCTCAATCCTTCTTCCAGAGCAGACTGCAACCGGAGCACCGGTCAATACAGAGGGGCAGATAGAAACCGGTGGACAGACAACGGCAGAAGGGCAGATTGTGACTGGCGGACAGATAACGGCAGAAGGACAGACGACGTCGGAAGGACAGATTTTGACTGACGGACGGCTAGGCGCAGAGGAACAGACTGTAAACGGAGAGCAGACCACAACAGCAGGACAAGCCATACAGGAAGGAACAGGTGGTCAGGCAATTGGTGAGGTTTTATCAGATCAGCAGTTTTCAAGTCTCGGAAGGTTATTGCAGAATATTCCTTCACTGGTAGAAAGTACAAAACTTTTCCCGGAAGCGATGGAGCAGGATATTTTTATCGACACGTTGGAGGATGAAAGCGTAGCACAGAATCTGATGACAGAGGACGCTGCATGGAAAGCTGCGGACGGCAAAACGGCATTGGACAAAAATCTGACCGTCTCTGATTTTCTGTGCACAGTATCACAGCTTTTATCTGAAAACAATGGAATGGCATCGCAGAGTATCCAAAAATTATTCGGAAGTGATGCATATAAAAGTCTGCTTCGGAATGTGATGGAACAGCAGTGGCTGATACAGCCGGAAGCGTTGAAACAGGAGAAAAAGATCAGCCAGCTTTACGAAAAATTAGAGCAGCAGATGAGACAGGTGGAAGATGCGCTGAAAGAGGCAGGCGTTACGAAAACCAGATTTCCGGAAACTGCGGCAGAGGTGCGCGGTAATATTGAATTTATGAATCAGCTCAATCAGGCATATACATATGTACAGGTGCCATTGAAGATGTCCGGTCAGAATGCAAACGGAGAACTTTATGTATACACGAATAAAAAGAATCTGAGAGATCCGGATGCGGAGCTGAGTGCTTTTTTACATCTGGATCTGGAACACCTTGGTTCTACCGATGTCTCAGTGAAAATGCAGCATCGGAATGTCAAAACAAATTTTTATATGGCTGACGATGCGTCCTATGATCTTGTGGAAAAGTATCTGCCCATTCTGGAACAAAAGCTGAAAGACAAAGGTTATCAGTGTACCATAACGATGACAAAGGAAGAAAAGAAGGTCAGCTTTGGGGATGATTTCCTGCGGAAAGATATGCCACAGACGGGAACACTGCATCGGTATTCGTTTGATGTGAGAGCCTAGTATATCAGATACAAAACAGAGGTGGTGAGCGGATATGGCATGGGATAATGAAAAGAAAAAGGTAAAAACAGCGGTAGCAGTAGCATATGAGCCGGGAGATAAAGCACCGAAGATCCTTGCCAGTGGCAGGGGCGAAGTGGCAGAAAAGATCATCGCAAAGGCAAAAGAAAATGATGTCCCTTTCTATAAAGATAATAAGCTGGCGGAGACGCTGTCGAAATTAGAGATCGGGGATGCGATTCCACCGGAACTTTATGAAGTAGTCGCTGAGATCCTTGTGTTTGTGGATGATATGGATAAGATGAAGGCAAAATTGCAGCAGGCAGATATGTTATCATAAATGAAGTGAAATTGCAGCAGATGAATGGCATAATCAAATAGTGTGCTGCAGGAAGTGAATAGAATGAGGGACAGCAGGCACAGAAAAAGGATGCTGCTGTAGAAAAGAGGGTTTTATCAATAAGAGAAGTGTGGGAACTGCCTATGAAAAACTGGCAGGTGTGTATTTGGAACAGCAGGGGTATGAGATTTTAGAATATAATTACAGATGTCGTATTGGAGAGATCGATATCGTGGCAAGACAGGGTGGATACCTGGTGTTTGTGGAAGTAAAATACCGTGCGGACAACGCAGCGGGAAATCCACTTGAGGCGGTGACTGCTGCAAAACAGAGAACGATTTCCAAAGTAGCTTCGTATTATTGCCTGACACATGGTTATGGAACATATACACCTTGCAGGTTTGATGTGGCGGCAATTTTGGGAGAGCAGATAAAAGTCATTCAGAATGCATTTGACTATCAGGGGTTCTGAGAGGGTGAAAGAATGCATTTTTATGGCTGCTTTTTCGCAGGACAAAATCAGGAGAGTTGTAAGTGATATGGAACATAAAAGCTGGAAGCGGAAAAACAATACAGGAGTGCCGGAAGAAGTTATACATCATCCTGGGGCTGGCGTGGAAGTGCCGCTTTTACATTTTCCTTTATTGAAGAAAACAGGAATCGTAAAAGAAGGTTTTACCACAAGACTTGGCGGCGTGAGTGAGGGTATTTTTTCCACCATGAATCTGAGTTTTACAAGAGGAGATGAAGAGGAGGCAGTCCGGGAAAATTACAGAAGACTTGCATCAGCGCTTGATGTGGATTATGATAAATTTGTTTTTACGGATCAGACACATACGACAAATGTAAGAAAAGTGACGGCGGAGGATGCCGGAAATGGACTTACGAGAGAACGGGAATTTCATGATACAGATGGACTGATCACGGATGTGCCGGGCTTAGTGTTATCAACGTTCTATGCGGACTGTGTTCCGCTGTATTTTGTCGATCCGGTGCATTGTGCCATCGGGTTAAGCCATTCCGGCTGGCGTGGAACAGTAAACCGCATGGGAAAAGCGACTATCGAGGCGATGCGGATGGAATACGGAAGCAGACCTGAGGAACTGCGCTGTGCGATCGGACCGTCCATCTGTCAGGACTGCTACGAGGTGAGCGGGGATGTTGCGGTGGAGTTTGAGCAGGCATTTGCAGGGCATGAGAATGAGATCCTTATCGCAAAAGAAAATGGAAAATATCAGCTCGATCTCTGGAAGGCAAACGAAATTGTACTGCTTGATGCAGGTGTCCTGCCGGAACATATAGAGATCACGGACATTTGTACATGCTGCAATCCTGATTTACTTTTTTCCCACCGCGCAAGCCATGGTAAGCGCGGAAACCTCGGGGCATTTTTATGTTTAAAATAAGATAATTGCGAAACTCATGAAAGATGCTTATAAGGAGTTTCGCAATTATCTGTATTTGAAATAGATAAAGGAGCAAAAGATATGAGTAAAAATTATGTAGATTATATGGTAGAAGAGACAAAGAATATCCTCGCAATCGACAGTCCATCCGGCTACACAAAAGAGGTGGCAGACTATGTCATGGGAGAATACAAAAAACTCGGATATGAGCCAAAACTTACGGTAAAAGGCGGTGTGCTCGTACCAATCGGCGGCAGGGACAAAGAGAACGCCGTTCTTTTAGAGGCACATATTGATACGTTAGGTGCTATGGTGGCAGAGATCAAAGCCAACGGAAGACTCCGTGTCACAGCGGTCGGCGGTATGAATGCAAACAATGCAGAGGGAGAAAACTGTAAAGTCGTCACCAGATTTAACGGAAAATATGACGGAACATTACAGCTGATCAACGCTTCCATTCATGTAAACGGAGAATATAACGATACGAAGAGAAGCTATGATTCCGTGGAAGTTGTTCTGGATGAAAAAGTAAAATCAAAAGAGGATGTGGAGAAACTCGGCATTATGACAGGCGATTTTGTCTGCTTTGATCCGAGAACAACTGTGACAGAATCCGGTTACATTAAGAGCCGGTTCTTAGATGACAAATTAAGTGTTGGAATTTTATTAGGCTATGCAAAATATTTGAAAGAGGAAAATGTGACACCGGATCGTATGATCTATCAGCACATCACTGTATTTGAGGAAGTAGGACACGGTGGCGCTGCCTCTGTCCCGGAAGGCGTGACAGAAGTGATCTCTGTGGACATGGGATGTGTCGGTGACGGACTTGCCTGTGATGAGACACAGGTATCTATCTGTGCAAAGGACAGCCACGGACCATATCACTATGATGTGGTAAATGGTCTTGTGAAAGCGGCAAAAGAGAACAATATTGATTTTGCAGTGGATGTCTATCCATACTATGGTTCAGATGCAGATGTTGCGCTGACCGCCGGATATGATGTGCGCCACGGACTGATCGGTTCGGGTGTATATGCATCACACGGTTATGAGAGAAGCCATGTGGATGGAGTAAAGAATACGTTTGAACTTCTGAAGGCTTATCTCGGATAGCAGAAACGATGCTGCCTTTGAAAAGAATGGCATATTAAAGATTTCTTAATAATATCCTAGGATTATCTTCATTGTAATAGAAGACCTCTCGTGCTATATTAACTGTATGAAGAATGATAGTACACATCATACAGCTAATACAGATGGGAGGTTTGTTATTTGATTCAGTTAAATTACAGGGATGCAAAACCAATTTATGAACAGATCAAAGATGGTCTGAGAAAGCTGGTTATCACGAATTCCCTTATTGCAAATGAAAAGCTGCCCTCCGTGCGGGAAATGGCTTCGAAGCTTGCCATCAATCCAAATACCATCCAGAAGGCATACCGGGAACTTGAGGCAGAGGGATATGTCTATACCGTTGCCGGAAAAGGAACATTCGTCGCCGAGCGGAAAGAAGTGCTGGGTGTCAGAAATGAAGAACTGATGAAGGAATTTGATGAAGTGGTGACGGAACTGTTGTTTTTGGCGATGGATGAGGACAGTTTGAAAACACGTATTGAACAATTGGCTAAAGGGGGAGAGGCACAATGATCCAGGTTCATAATTTAAAGAAAAAGTTTGATGATTTTCAGGCGTTGAACGGCGTGGAAATGCATGTGGGAAAAGGTGATATTTATGGACTGGTCGGGCCAAACGGAGCAGGAAAGTCTACGTTGATCCGCCATCTTACCGGAGTTTATAAGGCAGATGAGGGAGAGATCCTGATCGACGGTGAACCGGTATTTGAAAACCGGAACATCAAGCAGAGGATGGCTTATATCCCGGATGAACTGTTTTATTTTATGCAGGCAGATACGATGGAGATGAAACGCTTTTATGAAGGCATCTATCCACAGTTTGACAGTAAGCTTTTTTATAAAATGCAGGAATTTTTCCCGACGATCGATGTGAAACGCACTATCAGACGGCTGTCGAAAGGCATGCAGAAACAGGTAGCGTTCTGGCTTGCAATCTGCTGTAAACCGGATCTGCTGATCTTAGACGAACCGGTGGACGGACTTGATCCTGTGATGCGCAGACAGATCTGGAGTATCTTAATGGCGGAAGTGGCAGAGCGGAAAATGACTGTTTTAGTGTCCTCCCATAACCTGAGGGAACTGGAGGATACCTGTGACCATGTAGGTATCATGCACCATGGAAAAATTATGATCGAGCGGTCTTTGAGCGATCTTCAGGGAAATATTTCCAAGATACAGGTGGCATGTCAGAATGGTGTGCCAAAATTGCCGGATGATTTTGAGGTGCTGCATATGGCAAACACAGGGCGTGTCTATACCCTGATCGTAAAAGGTGATCCGAAGGAGGCAGAGAAAGTTCTTCTGACAGAAAATCCTACCATTGTTGATGTGCTTCCGTTGACACTGGAGGAAATCTTTATTTATGAATTGGGAGGTGTGGATTATGAAGTCAAAGACATCCTGCTTTAACAAAACAATTTTCAAAAAAAATATGACACATTTCTGGCCTTTGTGGGCATTGTACAGCTGTTATCTGATCGTTTCGCTTCCGGTCGGACTGTGGTTTAATATGCGGTATTATCTGCAGGATGACAGTTACAGCCAGCTCCAGAGACAGGTCTATGCGATCAGTGGCGCTATGCGGGCAGCCATGAATCCGGTGATCACATTTGCATTTGCAGCAGTGATGATCATGGCAGTGTTTTCCTATCTGTATTCTGCAAAGAATACGAATATGATCCATTCACTTCCGGTGGACAGACGGGAGTTGTTTGTGACGAATATCATATCTGCGTCTGCATTTATGATCGTTCCGCAGATCCTGACCTTTATTATCACGGTGTTCGTCTGCATTGGTGCACATATCACCAATATCCAGTACATTTTATACTGGTTTGGTGCAGAAGCCGCAATGACGTTTTTTGCACTGGCGCTCGGCGCATTTGTGGCGATGTTTACCGGACAGCTCATGGCATTTCCGGTGTATTATGTCGTAGTCAATTATCTGTATGTAGGATGCTGGTATCTGATCAACATGGTGATAGAGAGTGTCTGCTTTGGGGTGTCAAACAATTGGAATCCGGGGAAATCCTGTATTTTGTCTCCAATTTATTATCTGACAAACAATCTGCGGATACAGTCAGTAGAAAACAGTGAGTATGTGACGGTTGGAATCGAGTTTAAGGGTGCATATCTGCTCGGGATTTATGCAGTGGCAGGTGTGGTATTCCTGATCGCAGCCTATCAGTTGTATAAATGGAGAAAATTGGAGACTGCAGGTGACCTTATCAGCATGCGGGGAATCAAGCCGGTGTTCCGCTGGGGCGTGGCTGTCTGCGCCGGTCTGCTTGGAGGAACTGCCGTTGCTGACACGATCGGAAACAGTTTTTCTTCGGCAAAGGTACATTTTTGGATACTTGCAGCAGGCACCCTGATCTTTGGTGCGATCGGCTTTTTTGTGGCGGAGATGCTTATTGAGAAGAATTTCCGTGTGTTCCACAAAAAGAGAGTTGGGGAATGGGCAGTCTTAACGGTTGTTCTGGCAGCATTTCTGGGTGCACTGAAACTGGATCTATTCCGGATCGAAGGAAAAATACCGGATGTTTCAGAGGTTAAGGTGGTATCGCTCAATCTGGACTATACGCTCCGCTATACCGAACCGGATGATATTCAGAAGATCATAGATCTCCAGAAAGAGATCCTGGCACAGAAAGAAGAGTGCCTGAGCGCAGAGAACCAATATTATCTCTCAATCACATATACCCTGAAGGATGGTAAGAAGCTGCGGAGAAGTTATACAGTTCCGGTTGGGCAGGCTGCGGCTGCGGACAAAGATTCTGTCGTCGCAAAAGTGACTGCGTTAGAGAGTGATCCGGATAAGATGATGCAGAACATGTTTGGCAATTACTATAAGACGAATGAGTATTATGCCGGCAGCATCTCATTTGTAGATGAGAACGGCAGAACAGAGGATTACCGTTTTACACAGGAAGAACTTGACGCTGTCATGGAGGCGGTGCAGAAAGATGTGGAAGCGGGAAACATGACGTACTATCAACTTTATTCGCTCCGTGCCGGTGATGAGGATAACACGTACAGGGATCGTTATTTTAACAATCTGGATATCAGTTTTTATAATCCGGACGGTATCATCTGGAATTACAGTTCTTACAGTGTGGATGGGGTTGATGTGACAGAAGCGGTGCTGACAGGGGAGAAGACTGCAGAAGAGGCAGAAGCTTATTTCCCAAACAGTGACAGCGCCTATGTTGAGTTCGGAAGCAAATGCACAAACATTATTGAGACATTGAAAAAACTTGGGATTTTGAACAGTGAGCGAAAACTTATGACTTATGATGAGTATGACGCACTGATGAATCCGGTTACGGCAGTAAGGGAAAAAGGAATACCGCACATTTCCTAGACAAAACGCATAGTTCAGAAAAAAGATGGAATAAATATTGTTATTCCATCTTTTTTATTGTAAACTGTTATTGTTATTTTTAGCGTAACGGTAGAAAGCCATTTAAGGTTATAACAGGAAAGTAGTGGAGATCCCAGTTCTTTCCGTGATACATGAGAAAAGGAGTTTTATCAATGAGTAAACCAGTCGTAGCGATTGTTGGACGCCCGAATGTAGGAAAGTCTACGTTATTTAATGCACTTGCAGGTGAGCGTATTTCAATTGTACAAGATACACCGGGCGTTACAAGAGACCGTATTTATGCGGAGGTGTCGTGGTTAGATCACAATTTTACCATGATCGATACCGGAGGTATTGAACCGGACAGTAACGATATTATTTTATCACAGATGAGAGAGCAGGCAGAGATTGCGATTGCAACTGCAGACGTGATCATGTTTATTGTCGATGTCAGACAGGGATTGCAGGATTCGGATTCCAAAGTTGCAGATATGCTGCGTCGTTCCGGCAAACCGGTCGTGCTGGTTGTCAATAAAGTGGACAGCTTTGAAAAGTATATGGCAGATGTCTATGAGTTCTATAATCTTGGAATCGGAGATCCGTTCCCGGTTTCTGCCGCTTCCATGTTGGGACTTGGAGATATGTTAGATGAAGTGGTGAAATATTTCCCGGAATATAAGAAAGATGACGAGGAGGACGACCGTCCGAAGATCGCCATTATCGGAAAACCGAATGTTGGAAAATCATCCCTCATCAATAAACTGGCGCAGGAGGACCGCGTCATTGTATCGGATATCGCAGGTACAACCAGAGATGCAATCGATACTGATATTAAGTACAATGGAAAAGAATATGTGTTTATCGATACCGCAGGATTGAGACGTAAGAATAAGATCAAAGAAGAGATCGAGCGTTACAGTATTATCCGTGCAGTGACAGCCGTTGAGCGTGCAGATGTCTGTATTATTGTGATCGACGCTACCGAGGGCGTGACCGAGCAGGATGCCAAGATCGCGGGAATCGCACATGACCGTGGAAAGGGAATCATCATCGCAGTCAATAAATGGGATGCGATTGAAAAAGATGATAAGACCATCTACCGCCATACTGAGAAAATCCGTGATATCTTAAGCTTTATGCCGTATGCGGAGATTATTTTCATCTCTGCAAAATCAGGACAGCGTCTCAATAAGATTTTTGAGACGATCGATGTCGTAATTGAGAATAACAGTATGCGTGTGGCAACCGGTGTATTGAATGAAATTGTTACCGAGGCAGTTGCGATGCAGCAGCCGCCATCGGATAAGGGAAAGAGACTGCGTATCTATTACACCACGCAGGTTTCTGTAAAACCGCCAACCTTTGTGATCTTTGTAAATGATAAACAGTTGATGCATTTCTCATACACAAGCTGTCTCTTATACACATCTCCGAGCCCACGAGACCGTACTAGATCTCGT